>Ga0272441_10000775_pt1 | contig 70767 bp, 133 predicted proteins | sample SSMProp6N_FD_193582 | JGI IMG/M metagenome (GOLD analysis project Ga0272441, IMG submission 193582) | Marine sediment archaeal communities from Little Sippewissett salt marsh, Falmouth, MA, United States - SSM-Prop-6N | ecosystem: Environmental > Aquatic > Marine > Wetlands > Sediment ...
TGCTAGTCAATGGAGATGCGTATGGGCATATGATGAGGAATTTCGCGCCGATGCGAAATGCCATATGGTCTCAACTCGGCCACGAGGACGTGGATCACGAAAGCGCCTGCTGGTGCGACCTAGATCTGGACGTCCGGAGCCTATTGAAGCATCGGGACCGCGACACCGAATCTTTTTATCTCGACTGCATCTCGAAAGACGAACTGAATGCATTCGCAATCCCCTTCGGCACATACCCCGCGCGCGGCAGGCCGCGTCGAATACTGGACTTCAAAAAGATAGACCTCTTCCCCGGATGGGACTATTACGGCGGGCGCGTATCCCACTGCCCCAATTGCGGATTTGCGGTTAGGGGTCGGGGAGCCATGGCTAGTGGTTACTGCCAGAATTGCGGTCGCAAGTGTTCTTACTGCGGAGACGTCGTAGCAGAATCAAATATTACGAGCATTGACGGCCGATACTACTGTTCCGCATGCCTCGTGAAATGCAAAATGTGCCGGAAACCCATAACGCCCGACAACGCAATGACCATTGGGTCTGGAAAACGAAAAGTCAAAGAGCCGAAAACGATCTGCGCCGAATGCGCGGCCAAACTAGTCGTGAAACATTACGATGTCGGACTAAAAATGGCGCGGCAGCATATAAGCACTATCCGCAGGCACGTCGAACTCGGGGCGGTTCGCGGTTACATACTCCCTTCGTTGAAAATGGTTGTGGTGGCAGGAAAGACTACTCGCACCCATGAGTTTAATGACCGTGCCGGAGTAGTCTACTCTAAGAGTCGTGGGTTCGCTATACCGAATGTATCTCCGCGACCCAACATGCCGCTCGGCTTCGTCTGCGATAAAGCGGCAAATCTAATGCATCGCGTCCTCGGCAAGAAACGTCGCTTTCTCCGCTGTTCGTCGATTAACTTTCATCGGTCCATTTTCGGCTACACAACGACCGTCAACGCATTCGACGGCAAGGACTACGACAGAATCACCGCCAATCCTCACCTCGACTCTGAATTCATCGCGGTAAATGAATGGTTGTGTAAAATGTACGGGCTCGAACGTCACGGCGAACCATTGCTCCAAACCATCAATCTTGCCGGGTCTAAATCAAAAACACCGCATATCCAGATATACTACTTCGCTACGGCGGGAGCCATCGTGATGTCTCGTGTTGGCACCACACTCTCGCCCGGCTCCGCCAGACCCCTATGTCGCGCATACGGTCTACCTTATTACCGGCATAGCGACCTGATGGATTTCGACGACAAGCGAATCAATTATCTCCGGGCACTCACCGGCCCACGCGCACAATTCCTGTGGCACGGAACCGACCAAGCGCCTCGGTCTATATCTGAAATCAACAGGCAACTGAAAACTGTAAACACTATGCTCGCAGCCAGACAGGGGAAACGTCCGGTGGCCACTCAAGTGGCCATCATTTATTAAAGGAGAAGCGCAATGGCAAAATGGACACCAGAGAGGATTCGCAACCTGCGTGAAGTCAAACTCAAGATGAGTCATGTCGAGTTTGCCGCTGCGCTCGGGATCACCGTCCCAACCATTTACAACTGGGAGAGCGGCCGAACATCGCCGACCAGCGCGCACTGCAAGTTGATCGAGCGAACGTTTTACCGGCAAAAATAAAAAAGTTTCGGGTTTTTTTCTTGACGGTCCCCGCGCGGCGGTTTATGATACGGTCAGCTATGTGGCGCGAGTCAGTCAGAGTTCAGCGGACTTCGGGAACGGTGCCTGTTCGACCTCCCTTCCCCAAGGGACTCTCCCACATAGCCGTCGTCCGGGCACCGCTCCCGAAGTCCTGAAGTAGTGCGAGCAGGGGTTCATGCTGCGGCTGCGGAAAGAAACTGTCGAAGAGCGCACCGTTCTCGTCTTGACGGGAACCAAATATCAAGACCGCCACCGATGCAAAGAGGTGGGCGGCGGATACTGGAATCCGAAGATGCGCGCATGGGTGTTCCCCGAAGACTCCGAAGTCCTCATCCATGACCAGTTCCCTGAGCTAACCGCAGAGAAAGAATTTGACTTCGACTACGACGGCTCTGTCCCCGACTTCGAATACAAACTGGAGCCTTACGAACATCAAAAGCGTGGCGTCGCATTCATCATCGACCAGTTCACGCAAGCTCGGGAGGGCTGCGGCGTGCTGGACGATATGGGCTTAGGAAAGACTAAGGAGGCCATCGATGGGTTTCTGAATCTTCCCGACAGAATGCAGCTTCTTGTCGTTATCTGCCCCAAGACAGTGGTCTACAACTGGGGCCGTGAGCTTCAGATGCACGGCGATTTTAAGCATATCGCGTATTATATCGGCCCCGCCAAGCAACGACGGAAGAAGCTGAAGGTACATCTTGATTACCCCGCAGCAATCATCACCACTTACGGAATTCTGCGAACGGAATGGCAAGCCCACGAAAAAGGCAAGGAGTCGCCGCTCATTAAGCGCATTACCATCAGCGCTGTGATGGTTGCTGACGAGGCGCATTATTTAAAGAACGAGGAATCTGGCCGCTCCAAAGCATTTGCCAGCATGAAGCCCAGATTCCGCATTTTACTCACAGGCACCCCTATCGCAAACCGCGCCGAAGACCTGTACCAATTGATCCATCTCTGCGACCCAAGCATCTACAAGAGCCGACAGCATTTCGATTACAAACACGTTATCCGAGAGCTTGTCCCGCGCTCCGACGACCCCGAGAAGAAATACTATAAAGTCTCCGGATATAAAGACCTGACCGAGCTTAGAAATAACTTACAATTGTGTGCCATACGACGGCTCAAGGAAAACGTGCTGGACTTGCCCGACAAGATCTTTATGATTCGCTCCGTCGAGCTTGGGAAGAAGCAGGCGGCAGCTTACAAGAAAATGCGCGACGAGCTACTCTACATCTTCGAGCAAATGACCGAAGAAGAGTACCGACAGAAACGCGCCACGATGAACGCCCGCATGCTCCGACTCCAGCAGATCACCTCCGGCTTTGTCAGCGACGGCGAACACGGCGAGTGGCTCGAAACGACCAAGGACGACTGCCTCGACGAGCTACTTGAAGAGGTCGAGCAGCTAGTCGTATGGTGCGTGTTTCGCCCGACTGTGACACGCCTCGCGGACAAATACAAGGGCTCGGTAATCATCGGGCAGCAAAGCGGCAAAGTCCGGCAGGAACACATCGACAACTTCATCAACGGCGAGACTCGCGTTCTCGTAGGTCAAGTCAAGGCGGGCGGCATCGGCATTAATCTCGTCAATGCGCACGCGCAGGTGTTCTACGACTGCCCCCCGACGCCCGAGCAATACGCGCAGCCAATCGACCGCTTGCATCGCATTGGCCAGACCAAAACAGTGACCATCGTGAACTGTCTCGCTGAAAACACAATAGACTTCAGGCGATACCATCGCCTGCAGGAGAAGTTGGCGGACGCGGATACGCTCACATCTCCTAAAAAGATGTCCTTGTCCGATGCGAAGGGTATGTTGATGTAAGGAGGTATCGAGTGGGAGAGGTAAAAGCGCCAGCGGAGTTACAGGGGCTCGTAGACAAACTGAAGGCTGCGAGGGAGAAAGAGAATGAACTTAAGCAGAAGCACGACGAGGCAAAGGTCGCCGAAAAGCAGGCTGAGTCCAACCTGTTTCAGGCCATGGATGAGGCTGATCTGGATTCCGCGAAATTGGAGAGCGGTGTCACGATTATGCTGCGTAGAACGTTGTACGCCAGTTGCACGAAAGCGCACTTGGAGGAACTCAAGCAACGCTTCAAGGACTACGACTTGCTGCCCGAAGGAATCGTAGAAACGTTCCACAAAGGCATCCTGAATAAGCACGCCCGAACGTGTGTCGAGGAAGGCATCGACATTCCACAGTGGTTGACCTTCTACGTCAAAGAGGGGATTACACTTAAAGGCTGAAAATGGGATTCAATAGCCGAAAATACACAGTTGACACTAGGTTCTTTGCCAAGATCAACAATGAGCAAAAAGCATACTGGCTAGGATTCGTGTCTGCCGACGGGTGCATAACGGACACCACACTTAGCTTCGCCTTGGCGCGGCGCGACCGCGAGCACTTGATCAAACTCAAATCTTCTTTATCTTCCGAGCACCCGATCAAAGATGTGATCACTGTAGTCAAACATAAAGAATATCCTCAGTCGCAACTCCAGATTTGCTCTACTGAATTAATATCAGACCTAGAAACGCACGGACTTCACCGACATAAAAGCGCCTCTCTAAAACCAGCCAATAATCTGCCTGAAGAACTTGCTCGACATTATTGGAGAGGACTTTTGGATGGAGACGGCTCCATTTCTATACACGAAATGAGAGACTCCCGAACAGGAAAAGCCCGGCAAATTGCATATGTTAGATTATGTGGCAGCAAGCCGGTGGTGTTTGCCTTCACCGATTACGTCCGGAGCTTTTTTAGAACTCGCAGCAGCCCAACACTTAATGGCCATTCTCTCGTCTGCTGGACCGTCGGATTCGGTGGCATTCAATTGCCGCAACGAATCATCGCACTACTATATTCAGAAGCGTCTATTTATCTAGACCGTAAGCGGGATAGCGCTTTAGAGGTACTTCGTCTTGAGAGGAAGTACCATCGAGCGATTGTCAAATAGGGGAGGTATCATGCCAGAGGATATGGAGCTTCAAGAGAAACGGAAAGCGGCACTAGCAGAGGCCGGTCTCCCGACCGAAGTCGTGGATGATCACATCGAACAGGAAGATCTTCAGGTGCCCCGCGTCAAGCTCGCGCAGGGCAGTTCAAAGGAAGTGAAAGATGGCAATGCCACGGTCGGGCAGTTCTTGAATTCTGTTACCGGCAAGAGCTACGGCGAGGAAATCGTTTTCCTGATTTCTCAGTACATTCGCCAGCGCATCAAGTTCGGAGAGGAAGGCAGCGCCGTATTCGATTGCCTCTCTTTGGATTCGAAAGTGGGCAATGTCTACGGCAAGTGCAGCGAGTGCAACTACTCTTCCTTCGTGGATGAGGAAGGAAACAAGAAACCGAAAGGCCCTGAGTGTAGCCTGATTCATGGATTTCTCGGCATGGTCCTCAGCGAAAAGATGGACATCCTCGATCCTTGCATCATGCTCAGTATGTCCAGCACATCCACGAGCACGGCCAAGAAAATCCTGACGACCCACAAGCTATCTCGGCCGATGAGAAATCTTTGGGAGAGGGTTTGGAAAATCGGGTCGGCAAAGAAGGAGAAAAATCAATTCTCATGGTTGCAGTTCACGGCGCAGCCGTCGAAGTTCCTCGACCCCGAAAACGAAAAGCACCTTGAGGTAATGAAACTCGGTCACGAACTCTACCAGTGGAGTGAGGGCAAGAAAATCGCCATCGAGGAAGGCGACGAAGAACGCGCGAAGTCCGTACCGATAGAGGACGAGAACGTCGAGGCCCCGTTCTAGGCCATTTGGCCGGGGGTGGGGCGTTTCTGGCGCCTCACCCCCATTTCGGGCCAGAAACGAGGGCTAGACTTGGCCGACACGCGGTTTTTTTCCGCCCCGGCGCCCCAAACCCCGCCGGGCCGGAAAAAGCCCGCGACAGCGCAACACTAGCGTAGACGCGGCGCAACGGGCGGCAGCGCGGCAACATAAAGGCTGGTCAATGGACTGTTTGGATTTCCTTCTCGCTATCCACCGCCTCGCCAAAGACGATGAGTTTATCGAAATTCGCACCTCCGCGCAGACCAAACTCGCTACCGATACAACCACGGGCAAGCAGGAACGTTTCCAATCGGAGTGGATACTAAAAAGCGAACTGGAAAACGACTGGCCCGAACTCGAAGAACAACTCCACATCCTGAACGAGCAAGAGTCGGAGCCGCGCAACATCTACTATGGCATACAGGCGCGGCAGAGAAAAGAAGGCAACAACGATGCGGTGAATGGCTATTACTCCCTTTGGGCAGACATTGACGACTACGATCAAGCCATCGCAAAACTGGAGATCGTAAACGAATTCGCGCCACCCACCATCGTGCTGAAAAGCGGTCGCGGCATTCACGTCATCTACTGCCTGACCTACCGGACCAACAACGAAACCGGCGAAAAGCTCTGCCGAGCCCTCGCTAACTTCTTCGAATCCGACTCGGTCCCCGACCGCGCGCGTATCCTGCGACTCCCAAACTTCCACAACGCAAAGTTCGAGCACCGCCCAATGGCCGAAGTGATGTCGTACAACGAAGAATATACATATAGCCCCAAAGTGCTCGAAGAACATCTAGCCCAATGGCTGCCGCTGGAACTTGAACCAGAGCCCGAGACGTTTCTCCCCGAGCCAACGATCACCAGTTATGAGGGTCTCGATACAATTCCCATCCGGAAAAAGATGCGCAGCCTAATTCTCAACGGGCACAATCCATCGAACAAGAAGTACGCGTCAAGATCAGAGGCCGACCTCGCGGCAATGATCGCCCTGTATCGAGCCGGGTGTTCGGTCGATGTGGTTCGGCAAATATTCGAACACCACGGCATAGGCGAGAAGGTCCGCGAAGAAGGAGATCACTATTTTAATGTTACCTCAGAGAAAGCCCAAAAGAAAGTCGCCGCCCATCATGCGGCTCGCGAGAAATACCTCGGAGAAAACCAAAACCCCATATTCGAAAAGAACAACCGCTATTGGAAGCGCGGCGTCGACAACGATAAAATAGTATCGACCTTCTCCATCAAACCGAGATACGCGCTATCCCACAAGAAGGAGTCGTTCCTTGTCGGCGATATAATCACGCAAGCGGGGAAGAACGGGAACCCCACCACCATCTCGGCGCAGTCCTTTACCTCGCGCCGCGAACTACTGCGGACTCTTGGGGGACTTCGACGATCATTCTACGGAACTGATACGGATGCACAGTTTCTGTGGGATCTCCTGACTAGCAACGAGGACATCGAAACATATGCGGGCTCCGACTACGTCGGGTTTTTCCAAGACAAATTCGTATTCCCCGGCGGATACATTACAAAAGATGGGCTCAATGAAGACGGCATCTCTCCGTACATCCCCCAGAGTTGTCCTCTTGAAGACCACTTCAGTCTAATTGAAACCGAGAAAGAAGAATTTGCCAAGATATACTCGGATTGGGTTAAGGTGGCTGCGGCCTTCAATACAGCAGATACCGTTTGGCCTACTCTCGGGTGGTTCTTTGCGTGCTATCTGAAGTTTGTCTTCAGCGAAATAGGGATAGGATTCCCTCTCCTGAATGTGACGGGAATCCGTGGCTGCGGGAAATCCACGCTGGTAATGCAAATGATGCGACTTATGGGCCTACCATCAAACAGTATCTGGTCTGCGAAGATTACCCATTTCGCTAAAATGAAGAATCTCTCTTTTTCTAACGTTGTCCCGCTGGTCGTAGATGAATTCAAACGCGACATGGGAGAGAAAAACATAGATGATTGGAAGTCGCTCGCCCGATCTTCCTATGGCGGAGAAATTAACGCACGGGGCAAAGCGGATCAAACCATGATTGAGTATGTCCAGCGGACGCCCCTTGCCATCATCGGAGAAACTCCTATATCCACTGAGGGGGCGCTGGTAGAGCGGACGATTGAAATCAAGCCGAGCCGAAGTTGGCTGGACATAAACGAGCCCGTTGCAAAAATCGCCCTCGAAGCATCGCAAGATCTCAAGCTGCGCACATTTCCCCTCCACAGTGCGATTGTGGCCTTGGGACAGGATATCCGGAAGTGGGCTCGGGACACATTCCGCGAAGAGGTCCGCCTCGTTACGGGAAAAATGGTTAAGCCAAGCGCTCGGATTTGCAACAATATGGCAATTGTGCTAACGGGCCTTCGGTTTTTTGACATGATCGGAGAATATGCAAAGGCGGAAGTCCGGTTGGGAGATGTGTCGTCCGGAGAAGAGTCCGTTATCGACGACATGATTGCATCTCGCATAGAGGACGGGGTGGTTGGAGAATCCGCGCGGGCCAAGGTAGAATTCGATTACCTTCTTGAAACCTTAGATGTGATGTTGGCTGACGGAGTCATCGAATCCGGAAAGATCTTCCGGCACGACGCCTACGAGGGGAAACTGTATCTGGACCTGAATGCATGCGTAGACTTGGCTACGAAATGGTCGAAGTATTCAACGCGCCCATTGCGGGCTTCCCTAACTGAGTACAAGCGTGAGGCGCGGGAACTGAGTCAAATAGAGGGGGAATATATACTTTCCTCGCACGAGAGACACCGTATTGCGGGAGTGCGGAGGTTTTGCGTAGTTGTTGACGCACAGAAAACCGAAGAGGCGCTGGACGTGGGGCGTTTGATTACTCATGGGACCGGTATGCTAGACGGGGAAAGTGATGAGGTGCCTTTCTAGAAAAAAGGTGGACACGGGCGCCCGTGTCCACCCCCCTGTCCACTCTCGGCTGTTGCAGATTTTGGGGGTTGTGCCCCCCCTACGAGGCAAGATCGCCTTTTCTGTCCGCAGTGTCCATGACCCAGAATGGATAGGTAGGAGTGTGTGAGAAAAAAAACAAAAGTTTTTTTTCCCTCGCGAATATGCAAAATAAAAAGAGGACATTGTGGACAGTGTTAGTGTTATAACTCATATATATAGTTTAATGTGCTACTACGGGCCAGTATTTTGCGGATTACCTTCCGGGTAGAAAGTGGACAGGGGGTGGACAGGGGTGGACAGTAAAATCGCCGATGCGCCGTACCCCCCTGTGCGAGGCCGAAATCGGCAATAGGCAGGGGTGGACAGCGCACTAGGAGTATAGGGATGGCCGAAAAAAGTGTGAAAATACAGAAGAGTAAACGACGGCCAAAAGGATTGGTATTAACAAAGCAGCTACTGCAAGACATCCGCCAATCAACGGGTAGCTGGTCCAGCGTGGCCTCGCAATTGGGGATAACTTTAGTAACGCTTCGAAGGGCAAGAAAATCTCTTGGGATGGTCGACCCAAGAAAACAAGCGATTGCGGAGATTTCGCGAGAGGACGGCGGGTTCCTGCGCGCGGCGCCGCCAGCGCCACCGCTGTCAGATGAGGAATCAGCGCAGATGGCAAAAATGACGGCGGTCGAGCGCGGAGATTTCATGGCCGAGCGATCCGAGAAAGCGTACCGGGACTATTGGGATAATTGGGAGCGGAATCGCCAAGAGCGCATACAAGCGCGGGTAGCGGAGATCGAGGCCGAGGAAGAGTAGCGGCGCGGCCCAGAGTCATTGAGGTTGTAGCGGGGCCTAAAAGATGGGATATCTGCTTAGAGGGGCCAGTTCGATGACATTTGGCCGTACTCTTGAGGGAGTACAATACGCTAAACCGGCGCGTTTCGCCGATCTGTATGTGACGGCGCGGTTTTGCGGTTTTTGGCGGAGAAAGACTATCACACAGGGTATCGGCGGGGGCGAAAAGATTCCTTTTTAGGAGTAGCGGGATGGCTGGCGCGATTACACTTGGCGATAGGATGAAAATGTACGAGGGATTGGCGACCAGTGATCGCCTGATGCCGCGCCTGCCGGTGTGCATCCGCGTGGACGGGCGAGCATTCCACTCTTTCTGCCGGAACATGGAGAAGCCCTTCGATGGCAAGATGCGCGCCGCGATGTGGCAGACGGCCATATACCTTGTGGAGGAAACCAATGCGGTTGTGGCGCATACGTTCAGTGATGAGATCTCGCTGATTCTGTTCAACGAGAAGCCGGAGTCGGAATTATTGTTTGGCGGCAAGACGTTTAAGCTTGTTTCTAGTATCGCGTCTTTAGCAACGGCGGGGTTTAATGCGTTCTGGACGTCGGAGACTTTTGCTTATTGGAAGGGCAGGCTGCCCACGTTCGATTGTAGGGTATGGCAGGTGCCTACGAAAGACGAGGCGGTGAACATGCTCGTTTGGCGTGAGCAGGATTCGGCGCGGAATTCCATCGAGGCTTGCGCGCAGTCGATGTTTAGCCACAAGCAGTTGCATAAGAAATGCGGCGGGGAAATGCAAGACATGATGATGGAGAAGGGCTTCAATTGGAATGACGTCGCGGATTACGATAAGCGCGGCGCATATTTTCGCCGGGTCGTCGAGGAGCGCGAGCTAACTGACGCGGAGCGAATGAAAATTCCAGAGAAGCACCGACCGCCAAAAGACCAGAAGGTCATGCGGGCGCTTGTAGACCGGATACCCCTTCCGCGCTTGACGAAGATAGAGAATCGGGTAGAGGTCATTTTTGAGGGGGCGGAACCGAGGTTGGCGCCGTGCGATGCTTAGAAAACTTTTGCCGGGTATACTACCGGGGAAAAAAACGGAAAAAAGGGTCTTGACTTTTGGCCCCGTATAGGCTATAGTATAGTGTATCGCGCGGGGAGAGAAATAAGACCCCGACTACGGATGGCTGCGGAGCGGAATGAACATGGGAATTTGCGGGCGAGTGTTTAGGGGGGGCAGGCTTCCTTCCGGTAGTAGCTCCGCAGCCGCTATCTGCGAAAGTCTGCAGCCTGACACTCGCTCGCATTTATCTGGGAAGGTAACGTCTCCTTTCCTCCGGGTGGCGGATTCTTCGCCCCGCCACCCACTACAAACATCCTCGCAGCCGTCGCCGCAGTCGGCTGCGGGGGCTGGTGTGCGCCCGTATCGTTTAGTCAGGGAACAGACCAACTCGGGAGGTGGGACTGTTCAAAGGACGCCCTGTTCTCAGCAGGGAGACCCTCGTTCAAATCGGGGTGCGGGCGCCAGCATTGGAAGAGCGAACAAAAACCGGGATGCCTTCCCGCGAGGCTACGTGTTCGCTCTTATTAGCCCGTTGGGTGCGGGCGCGTAGCAGTAATGCTGCGTTCCCTTCGGGCAAAATTAGTCGGGGGAATCTAGAATGCATATCAGTTCCTACCCGAAGATTTACAACCTCGGCCATCCGGCCATCACGGAGCTTTTCGACGATGTGGTTCTCGTGGAGGAAAAGGTTGATGGCTCCCAGTTCAAGTTCGCGTTGGGGGACGACGGCCTGTCCCTTAAGAGCAAGGGCGGCACTCTATACGCGGAGACCGAGGACAAGATATTCAAGCCCGCAGTAGCCACCGTGGTCAGCCTGACGGATGAACTGCATCCGGGCTGGACGTATTTCGGCGAGTCGATGTTCCGGCCCAAGGCGAATGTGCTGGCGTATGATCGAGTGCCCAATGGGAACGTTATCCTCTTCGACGTAGGCACCGGCGTGGAAACGTATCTGACCGTCGACGAGAAACATGCCGAAGCCGAGCGCCTCGGGCTGGAGTTTGTGCCGGTTCTCGCGGAAGGCAAGTTTGATAGCTATGCAGCATTCGAGACGTTGCTGGAGACTGTCAGCGTCCTTGGGGGCCAGAAGGTCGAAGGCGTCGTGATTAAGAATTACCACCGCTTTGGCCGCGACGGCAAGATACTCATGGGCAAGTACGTGAGCCCGCGCTTCCGCGAAATCCACAAGAAGGACTGGAAAAACCAAAATCCCGGTGGGGGGGATATAAAGCGCAAGATCGGCGAGATGGTTCGCACCGAGGCGCGATGGGATAAGGCCATTCAGCACCTGCGCGACCGTGGGGAACTAGCGGATGAGCCGAAGGACATCGGCCCCTTGCTGAAGGAACTCAATCAAGACCTCCGCGCGGAGTGCGCCGAGATCATCAGGGAAGAGCTTTTTAAGTGGGCGTGGAAGGACATTTCGCGCATTGCCACTTATGGTTTTCCGGAATGGTACAAGGAGCGGCTTGCGCGGCAGCAATTCGAGGACGACGGGACTCAATCGGAGTCTCGGGAACATACGGCGGGCACGTAGACCCGTCGGGAACGGAGATCACCATGCCGCAGAAAGACCTGACGGAGATTGTTTGCATCATTGATCGCAGCGGCTCGATGGCGGACGTGGAGGAAGACGCAAGGGGAGGGTTCAACAAGTTTCTGGAGGATCAGAAGGCGCTTCCCGGCGACGCGCACATGACGCTGGTCAAGTTCGACCACGAATACACTCTGGAGCACAATGGGGTTCACATCTCGGAGGTGGAGCCGCTGACTACGGAGACGTATGTGCCGCGAGGCACCACGGCGCTGCTTGATGCTATCGGACGCACCATCGACGACGTTGGCAAGAGACTCAAGGAGACTCCGGAACGCAATCGGCCCGAGAAGGTGATCGTTGTCATTCTCACGGACGGGCTGGAGAACGCCAGCAGGGACTACTCGCGGGTGAAGGTGTTCGAGATGATTGGCGTCCAGAAGAACACCTACAAGTGGGAGTTTATCTTTCTCGCTGCCGATCAGGATGCGATTGCGGCGGGGCGCGGCCTCAATATCAGCGCGCAGCACTCGGTATCGTACAAGGGCACCAGCGATGGCACGCGGCGCGCGTATGGCGCGGTGTGTTGCGCGGTGTCGGGCTTCCGTGCGAGTGGCAAGACGGGAGATTGGAAAAGTAAACTTAAGCACTAGGAGGGGACATGACCAAGTTCTGCCCGTTTGCATACGACGTTAAGATGTTGCCCGCCATGCCGCCGCAGATGCCAGCGGGGATAGAACTTCCCGGCGGGGCGATGCCGACGAGCCAGATTGCGCACGTTGCGTCGATGGGGCCGTGTTTGCGGGCAGGGTGCCATTTCTGGGATGTGGACATCAAGCACTGCAAATTGATTGTCGCGTTGGACAAGTACATTTCTGACGCAGGCGATCATCAACCCATGCCCGACGAGGAAGGGGAGGTTCCTACAGATGCCTGAAGAGATTGATGTGATTTTGGGGGTGGACGAGGTCGAGTCCTGCGACGACGACGCCCTGTGCTACTTGTGTCAGGAGAAGCTCGGGGGCGAGCCGGGGATAATGGTTCATATGCCGCCGTTGGAGCCGGAGGACGAAGAGGAGATGGTGTTTCTCGCGTGCCCGGATTGCGCGGATATGTTTGAGATGATGGCGACGAATCACCTGTATGCCATCTTCAAGACCATGATGACTCCTCCTGACGAGCAAGAGGAAGGCAAGGTAGTGCAGATGCCTGCTGCGGAGGAAGGAAGCTCGGAGGCCGAGACTGCGCCTGACGGCGGCGAAAAGGAAGAGCCCGCCTCCGAAGGCGGGGAGGATGAAGAAGAGGCCGGTGAGGGCGAGTCTGCGCAAGAGGCGGGGGAGATAGACGAAGAGGGCGCCGAGTTAGCGGAAAAGTTGCGCGAGGCGGCGAAGAACGTCGAGAATGGGGAAGAGTAGTGCCCAACGTTTTTTTTACTAGCGATACGCATTTTGACCACGGCAATATCATCAAGTATTGCAATAGGCCATTTGCCAACGCCGAGGAAATGAACGAGACCATTATCGAGCGCTGGAATCACGCGGTGAGGTTGAACGATACCGTTTACCACCTCGGGGATGTAGCCTTCGTCAAGACGTTGGGACGACTCCAGCAATTGGTAGACCGTCTGAATGGGCACATTTTTCTTGTCAAAGGAAACCACGACAAGGAAAAGCTCGTGAAGGGAGTACGCGGCATTAATTATCTCGGGAACCTGAAGAGAATTAAGGTTTTCGAGCAGCAGATAGTGCTTTGCCATTACGCGATGCGCGTATGGGACAAGTGGCATTTTGGAGCATGGCATCTGTACGGGCATAGCCATGGCACATTGCCAGATATGCGTGAAAGCCTGTCGTTCGACGTCGGCGTAGACGCATGGGAGTTTACGCCGGTACACTTCGAAGTAGTCCGAGAAGTAATGAAATCACAAAAATGTTTCGTATCTCCAATTGATGGGGATAGGAGGGAGGCATCGGTTGGCTCTAGGTGATTTCCTGAACGCAGACAACATGAAGCTCGCGTCGGAGGTGATGCAGTTCGTGGAAGATGTGAAGCCAGCCATCACCGGACGCCTCAAGGGCTGGCTGAACAACAGCCCGACGTCGCTGGAGTACATCGTGGAGAACCTAACAGACGAGCGAGCCAAGGAGCTTGCCGATCTGTTGGTTGGGCGGCTTACTGGAGGAAAGGAGAGCGATGATCACGAGTGACAGCATTGCCGCAGTGCAGGAGGCAGTCGCCGATCTAAAGTCCGAACTAAAAGGGGACAAGGGCGATCTGGCGAAGGCCGCAAGGGAAGGGATTGACGTCATGGAAAAGGGGCTTACCCTGTGCGTGACGGTGGCTCAGGTTGCGGAGGCCGATGCCGCGCTCGCCGAGAAGCCCAAGAAGAAGGAGGAGAAGCCTCAGTAAACGTCTGCTGACTTGGCAATCAGGGGTGCTCATCGGGAGGTGGGCACCCCACCCCCTCCGCCTTCTCAAGCAGGAGTCGGAGGGGGGAAGAGGGCGGCATGAAAATTCTGATCCTAGAGGACGATGAAAACCGCATTGAGTGGTTTCTCAAGACGTTTGCCCCCCATGAACTTCGCATCGAGCGCGTTGCGACGGGTGCCATTCACGCGATCCGCGAGGAGAAGTTCGACCACATCTTCCTTGACCACGATCTCGGCGTGATTGCTGCGACGGGCATGTGGGTGGCGAAGTATATGGCGCGGCATCCGAAACTTGCAGGAGAGGCGAAGATCACCATTCACAGCGTCAACATCGATGGCGCGAAAAACATGCTTTCGGTTTTGAAGGAAGACCACAAGGTCCGGATTCTCATGTTTACCAGAATGATGCAACTTCGCCGGGATCATGGCGGGTTTTTCTTCTTGGACTGGTAGGGAGGCAACATGCAGGGATACATGATAGTGCATCCGGACGACCAAGACCCCTACACGACGACCTTGAAAAACGGACGCGGAGAATCGGTAGAAGCGATTCCGGTCTTCGTGAGTTTTCCGAGAGAGGCTCCTGACGCGGGACAACTTCGTGCGTACAAGTTCGCCGAGAATTTTCTCGAACCCACCGATGAGTTCTCGTGCTTGTTGGTGGAAGTAACTCCTGACGAGCAGTTTGGCATCGATGTAGGTGACATCAAGAGTGAAGGATAGGTTTTGGAGTCCGATTCGTTGGCTCGGAGGAAAAGGTAGAATAGTAGATTGGATTCTGCCCTTTTTTCCGGACCACGAACAGTACTTAGAGCCTTTCGGAGGCGGCGCAGCGGTGCTATTGGCGAAGAAACCAGCGAAGGTTGAGACGTACAACGACCTCGATAGCTCGTTGGTGAATTTCTTCCGCGTCCTGCGCGATGCGAAGAAGTTCGAGAAGCTTGTACACATGTTGACTTACACGCCTTACTCGCGAGAGCTTTACGAGGAGAACCTCGAAGCGCTGACCAGCGAGAACCCCGGCGCGGATTTCGAGGGCCGCGAGATTGAATGGGCGTGTGCGTTTTACGTCGGCAGTCGAATGGCACTATCGGGGGTTATTGGGAACGACTGGGGCTATGCGATCAAGGACATCAGTCAACCCGACGCGTTTGCCCGTTCTGTGGATATACTCAAGCGCTTCGCGGCTCGGCTGAAACATGTGCAGGTTGAGCATCGGGATGCTCGTCATGTAATTCGCACGCACGACGGGCGGAATCTCCTGATGTATTGCGACCCACCTTACCCGAACGATTCTCGCAGAGCGGGCGAGTACACCTGCGAAATGTCGAACGAGGACCACGAGGAACTCTTGGACATTTTACTGGCGAGTCCCGCGATGATTCTGCTGTCCAGCTACCCAAGCGAGATGTATATGGATAAACTCGGGAGTGCCGGATGGACAAGAGAAACGAAGGATATCACCTGTAGCGCAGCGGCGAGGGTCAAGGGATCGGGCCTACAGGGAGCAGGAGCGGTAACAGAGAAACAAATGCGCACCGAGGTGCTATGGCGAAACCCGGCATCAGTGGCGGCGCTGCAGGGCACAAGCGGCGCGCAGCGCGGGCTGTGGGACGAGTTTTCGACGAGGTAGGGGCGTGTATTTTTGGACATACGCGGCAGTGGCGGTGGCTTTTTTTGGCCCGGCGGCATGGCTGGCCATTCAGAAGCGCAACTACTATCGCTGCGTGGATTTCTGGTTGTTCATGACGCTGGTGGCATTCGCGTGGCCGGTTATGTTGCCTGTATGGGTGTACGCCTATTTGGATTATAAGAGGCGTGGGTAATGGCGAAACAAAAACGGCTGGCAGAACAGAAGAAGCTCGGCAGCTTCGAGATCACGAGAATCACCGGCGGGGCAAGCCCGGTGGGGTGTATCGTTATTCGCGCGAAGGAGGGCGAAGTTTACGCCCTCGGTGCGCAACTGGAAGATGCGGGCTTTAATGTCAGGAGGGACGGAAACAATTTGATCGTGCATTCGTACAAGCCGTGATTGGAGTTAGGTATGGCTGAAAGCAAAACCGCGAAACTGAGATGGGAGGAGAAGAAGACCCTCGTTCTCCGGAGGTCGTATGGGGTTGTGTACAATTCCGACGATAAAATCGTCGCGACCATCAAGCACCCGGCGTACAAGATGCTTTGCAACGTGATTTGCCTCGGCGTAAATGCAGTTCCCCTATACGAGAAGATCGCGGAAAAGTCGTGCGACTGCCTGCGTCACGTTAAGGCGTTTTTCACCGAGCGCGATAGTGGCGAGGTGACGCCGCAGCAGCACATGGTGAAATTCCAGCGACTGTCAAAGGAGATCGAGTCGGCGCTGGCCGAGGAGAAAAAGATTAAAGGGATGTTGGAGGCAGCATGCGCAGATTCTCTGGATGGCTAGTGTTTTTGGCGCTGGTTGTTGTCGCGGCATGGCAGCTAGTTCCGTTTACCGTTTGCGCAGAGCCAAAACGACCGGCTCGTTACGAGACTATCCGGGTTACAGTTAAGGCTTATTGCCCGTGTCGCCGCTGCTGTGGAGTGAACGCCAATGGCAAAACTGCTGATGGCAGGCGCATCCGGAAGTCGGATTACACGATTGCCGTTAGTCGAGACATCGAAGCCTATTATCCGATGGGCAGTAGGCTACACGTGCCGGGGTATGGCATTGCGACCGTTCGAGACCGGACTCATCGTCGGCGCTGGCGCCAAGTCGAGGTGCTGATGACAGTATGGAAGAACGGCAAAAGTCCGCACCGCCGCGCATTAGAATGGGGAAGTCGAACGATGGACTTGAAGGTCAGGAGGCGATAACGTGCTACTTGTATTCACCTACGAGAATTGCCCCTTGTGCAAGGAGAAGAAGGAGGAACTTCGGGAGTCGGGCGTAGACTTCCGCGAATACATTGTTCAAAGCGACGGGATGGTGATAGTGCCGGAAGGCGGGGTGCAGGAAGACCTGTACTCGGCATGGGCGAAGGCGAAGCAGACAGATGTAGACACGGACGCGTACCCGTGGACATACGATACAGAAACTCAAATCGCGGAGACGGTCGCCGGAGGAGTATCATGCAAGTTGACGAAGCCATCGTGTGGGGATACCGAGTAAAAAGCATCAAGCACGTGTACAACAAGGCCCCCACGGATGCGAGCGGGGTGCCGGTATCGAAGTATACGAATCAGCGGCGGATTCAGTTGACCGTAGACGTTGAATTGGTGGTACAGCAGGACGCCGCGTGGAAGCATAAGGGAGACCTTGCGAAGGCGGTCGGCGAATACATGCATGGGGTTGTCAATAGGGTTCCGGAGGCGAAGCCGGATGTTTAGTGTTGACGAGATGGCGCGCAAGCAGGTGTTTCGCATGAAGCAGGACTTGGACAAAGTCATGCATTATTTCGAGCAGCGCGACCTCGCATCGATGTTTACGGCGCTAAGAGACATGAACGTGAAAGCCGCCGAGTTGATTTACTGGATAGGAGTGAAGGATGGGCAGTCCGAAGAATAACCTGAGCAAGTTTTACCGGATTGAGTATTCTCACCCCCGGCAAGGGGAGGGGATTTTTCGGGGCGTGGCGTATATCCGCGACGAGTCGGAAAAAGACCGATACGTCGAACGAATGCGCCGCATGGGCGCAAAGATTATCCGAGTGACGGAGCCACAGTTGGAGGAGGTGTCGTGAATCTCAACCCGGTAGGCGAACAGGTAATAATCAAGCCCGACATGGATTTCGCAAAGACGGAGGGCGGGCTGTTCCTGACGGATCGTGCGCAGGATTTGGAGTGGAAGCTTCGGCGCACGGGGACAGTGGTCGCGGTTGGCGAGGGGTACAGGACGAAGAAGGGCGTGTTGGTGGCTCCCGACCTCAAGCCCGGCGACCGCGTGATATTCAACCAGATGTGTGAAGCGCACGACATCGGCGAGGAGAAACTGGTCTTCGCGCGGTGGCGGAAGGATGTTCTGGCGAAGTTAGAGGACTAATGGGCGCAAAGACAAAGATACCTTGGGCCGACGCCACGTGGAATCCGTGGCAAGGTTGCACTCCGGTGTCGGAGGGCTGCGACCATTGCTATATGTATCGGGATAAGAAGCGTTACGGCCAAGACCCGACGAAGGTCGTCCGCTCCAAATCCAAAACGTTCACGATGCCGCTGCGGTTGGAGCCGAACCAGCGAGTCTTCGTATGCAGTTGGTCGGACTTCTTCCACGAAGCGGCTGATGGATGGCGAGAGGACGCGTGGAAGATTATTCGCCAGTGCCCGAGCCAGACATTCATGATTCTCACCAAGCGCGCACATCGGATTCGAGATTGCCTGCCTGAAGATTGGGGTAATGGCTACCATAATGTATGGCTTGGTATCACCGCCGAGAACCAGCAGCGCTTCGAAGAGCGGTGGATGTACCTTCAGACGACTCCGGCAGTTGTCCGGTTCGTTTCGGTTGAGCCGATGCTGAGTCGCGTCAGCATGATGGACGCGCTCCCGAGACGAAAGCCGAACGGAGACCTGCTGGAGGTCTACAAGAAGGGGATAGTTGGCTATGTCGGATGGGTGATTTGCGGTGAAGAGTCGGGGCCGAAGGGGCGCATCATGGATATAACATGGGCGCAGAACCTCCTACTTCAATGCCGCAAGGCAGGCGTTCCGTTCTTCTTTAAGCAAACCCGACGTCCAAATGGGACTATGAATCACGACCCCGAGATAGACGGTCGCACATGGAAGGAGTTCCCAAGTGGATACCAGCAAGTTTCTTGACTACGTGGACGCCGATGAGGAGTTGGAGTATTTCGGCATCGACGAGGAGCAGCGAACGGTTATCATCAAGCATGGGCCGACTAAGGCGCTTCTCTCGGTTGGCGCGGGCGCTGTGAAGGATAACGATTGGGAGACTATCCGCGCAGTACTGCACGGGGAGAGAGAGTCTCGTGTCTTGAGTCACATGACAAGAATCGTCGGATATTACTCTCAGATCGAGAACTGGAACAAGAGCAAACTCGGAGAGTTGGATGGCCGTCGGAAAGGGAATTATGCAATTCCGGAAGCCCAATAGCATGCCCGGTAGGCGTTCCCCCTTCCGGGTGAGGGGTTGTGGCGTCGGGGATTTTTTCGCCTTCTTCTCTCGGCGCCATGCCCCTCGTAAGGAGAGCTAATGCGGAAGATACGCAAGGATGGTGTTATGATTGTCTCGCCTGATATGATAGTGACAGACGACGAGGCAAATATCGTGAGGCCCGTGAGCGTCGGGATATCGGCGAAGGATGCAGAGAAGACTGATGCCTTCCGAGATTTCTGCATGCTTAAGCCCACGTGGAAAAACGGCGTTTGCGAGGAGCCCGCGTGCGACCGCGTAAAGGAACAGAAGCCCTGCCTCAGACATGAGGTCATGATTGTATTGGGGAAGCCGATTTGAGCAAGCTGCTCGAACAATTTTGCCGCCGAACCATCATGGAAGATGGCAGGGACGCAGTTATGTACTTCATGATTGCTCCCGGCACAGAAGTTCATATGAAGGAGATCAACGGGATAAAGCTCGTGAAGATACTAGATGGCGTATATGGAGCACTGCAGTCAGTCGGCCCCGAGGGCGCTTGCGTCGCAGTGTGCAGTAAGCTACTGGAGGAATACTTCAGGGAGATGAAAAGCGATTTTAATGCGAGGAAGTATTGGGATGCGCGACTCTCGGCAACTGGAGTGCATTTAGGAAGTGTTGGGCTTGCTGGAGTCGGCGGAGGATTCAACCGTTGGATGTATCGCGTCAAAAAGGCGGTTTTCTGGCGGATGATCGGCAAGGAAGCGCGTCGCACTTTCAAGGCCCATCCCGACGCCAATACGCGGGTGCTCGATGTAGGTTGCGGCAGCGGCTTTTATTTTGATCTCTGGAAACGCGTCGCATTTCAGCATTGGATTGTCGAGGGATTAGACTTCTCGTTCGAGTCGGTAAAGGCGCTGCAGGCATGGTATCCACAACACAAGTTTCACCAGTTGGACATCTCGTCCGACCTGCTGAAGTTTCAGGTGCAGCAAAACTACCACATCATCTCCGCGATGGACGTGCTCTTCCATATAGTGGACGACGACAAGTACATGAAGGCGCTGGAGAACATCAATGGGCTGCTCCGCGACAATGGCGTCTTCGTATTCACCGAGAACTTCCTTCCGGGCAAGGCGAGGATTGCTCATAAGCATATCGTGCATCGGACCAAGGAGGAGATCGAAGCGGCGCTAGACTTGGCGGGCTTCAAGATCGTCGCGCGGCGCCCGATGCTCTACTTTATGAACTACCCCATCAGATCGGAAAGCCCGGCCATGCATCGGCTGTGGAGCGGCGTTGAGAAGTTCGCGTCGGCATCGGAGGCCAATAGCTGGTGGGCGGGGATGGGGCTGTACTTTGCAGATCGTGTCATGACGAAGTTCTGTCGAGAAGGGCCTACTGTCCAAATGGCCATTTGCAGGAAGAAGGAGTTCGCGGGATGACTGTCGAGCTAGAAGACGGCACGGTGATGACGGAACGAGATGTCCTGAAGGCTATTGCGGGGCGGTCGCAGTTGACGCTCGATGACCCGATGCTTCGGTTGCCGGAAGACATCTGTGATATGCTTCGCGCTATTCTCCCGTCTGTTATTGGCGAAGAGAAGACGGCGAGCGCCAGCGAGATTCTTCGTCACAGGTATGTCGTTGGCGATTCGCGGCGAGAGGCGATGCTTGAGATAGAGCGCCTGATCGCACAGCTTGCCCTACTTTACGTGGATTGCCGAACGCTGAACTATCTTATCACTGCGGACGATATTCTGGATAGCCTGCGGGGCGATCTGGCGTCTGTGGACGAGATGTTTGAGGAGAAGCTAGATGAACGGCAATGAATGCGGCGCAACGTATCGCGTTCATCGAGACTACGATACGGTCGATGGGCCGTATCAGGACTCGCACCGTGGCGCGTTCCTTGCCCGGTGTGGTTTGCCCAAGGGGCACGATGGGCCACATTACGACGAGTGGCCATGCATTGGTGGAAAGGTAACGATGTCTTGGCCCGGCGACGACCGGCAAGAGGGGGAAGTATGAGCCATTGGAACTATCGCGTCGTGAAGCATGTTGACGACTACCCACCCCACATGCACCAAGTCCAACAGGTTCACGGGCCGATGGTCTATTACGATATCCACGAAGTTCACTACGACCCGATAGGGCCAACGGAAAATGCGGTTTCCGCGCAAGGACGTACAAGCGAGAGTCTGAAGGCGGATTTGCATCGGATGCTTGAGGCGTTCGACCGGCCTATACTGACGATGAGGAATGGGGAACTGGTCGAGGACGAATGAGGGAGTAGGGTATGTCGGATAATGATGATATGGACAAGGAGTTGGCAGCGGCAGTAGAGCAGCAGCGAAAAGATTATCCGGATTGGCCGAACGATCTTGGCAAGGCGTATCAGATTGTCGCTGGCCAATGCGCGCACATTGCCACAATTATCGCCTCCTTCCGCAAAAACACAAACGGCGAAAGCAGCGTGTTCGAATCCATTTTCTACTTGGAAATCTACACGCGGCGGTGGCTGCAGGAACTGAAGGCGAAATATGATGCTAACGGGAAGATAGAATAGGAGGCGCCATGCCTTGGGAACATGTCGGCATCGCTGCTGTAGACAGCGGTTGTATGTGGGTTGGCGATCCGTGCTACATTTTCCATACCGAGGAGCCGGTGAAAGATATAGGGAAGAACTGGGGTAGCTTTTGTCGCATCATCGAAGATCAAGACATGCGGCAATTCAACTTCAACCTCGGGCATCCCGGCCTCGGCGTATTGGTGAGTCACTTCGGTGGCGATGGCGTGTACCCGGTCGAGGTGCTTCGGGGGGAAGATGGGCTTGTGAAAGGCGTGAGGGTTATGTTCGATTACGACGAGGAGGCATCCTAATGCCAGCCCACATTCCAGATTATGTCTGGACGCTGACGACCAGTACGGAGGGGAAGGTGGCTAACCTCGCTAAGGCGAAGAGGGTAGCGAATTTGCCGCCTCACGGATGGGCGTGGCCGGGCAATTGTCGGAAGGCCCATTACATTGTCGGGGGCCGGTCCCTCTGCGGCAAGTGGCTGTACCTTGGCCGACAGCTAACCCAAGGACACAACTCCAGCCCGGACAACTGCAAAGAGTGCAAGAGGAGATTGGAGAAGTGGCATCCTACGTTGATAACCTCGAAGGACACGGATGGAAGTTCCGAGGAACCCTCATCAAGTCCTGTCACCTCATTGCGGACGAAGAAGAAGAGCTTTATGGATTTGCCGAATCCATAGGGCTGAAGCGGGAGTGGGTGCAGGGCACGGAGAAGGGGAGGATATTGCACTATGACCTGACCGAGGGCAAGCGGAAGCAGGCGTTGGCTAACGGCGCAGTGGAGTTAGATAAGAAAGCTTTCGTTCGTAAGATGTGGGAGTTGCGGGGAAAGGAGCAGGGGCATGGACAAGATGGTTGAGTTGCTTCGGCGGGCGGCGAATGCGGGGGTGGAGAGTTGGCCGGTGCTGGCAGACGAGATGGAATTGCGGTGTTGGGGGTACAGTGGGGTATTCGTGATGCTTTCTCTCGGGGGGCTGCTGATATTGCTGTGGCCTGCACGGCGCACCGCAAGCCATATAAACAATCTGGAGAAGTTAAATAAGGACGATTACTCTCTTGCTCGCGCTAATGCGATACAGGACAGCATGGGCTGGTTCGTGTGCTTGTTTATTTCGGGGTTTGCGTTTTTGCTGATTGGATGCATAGGCGCTTTCTATTGGGTAGCGCATGCCCTTAGCCCACATCTCACGCTGCTGGAGACTATATTCTAGCAGGGGGAGCATAAGTAATGCAGCAGCGCAGCAAAACAGCGCGTACTGTAGAACCCCGCGCAGCGCCGGGCAACTGCGCGGGACTGCGGGCGCCGACAAACGCGTCGCACTTTAGCCGAACTGCGACGCGTTTTGAAGGCCATATACGGGGGTCTAGGGGGTAAACGGTGCAAGGCCACACACCGGCTCAGAGAGTACATTTGTGGGCATTCTATATCCGCGACTTTTTTGAGAGGTAGTACTTTATGTCGGCCCCTATAAAAAAGACGCCACACAGGCGAACACAGGGCAAACTGCACAAGTACATGCAGGAAAAACCTGCATTTGAGCCTATTCCAATCGATTTGACTCCGACGCCGCGAGAGCGGGCGGCGATTCAGGCGATTCTTGATTGGGAGCGGGCTTCGGCGAAGCGGTATTGGATGCTTGGGGTTCCGGATCAACATTTGGGAGGAGAATAATGGGCTACAGTACCGATTTCGATGGCGAGTTCACCATCGTGGACTTGGAAACGGGCAAGCCGAAGGAGTTGAGCGACGACGAGCGGGACTACCTCTTTGCTTTTTCGGAGACGCGACATCTGGAGCGCGACACGGAGGTGCTGCAGAATCGATATAACCGTTTCCGCAAGGCGGTGGGGCTGCCGCTCGGGAGAGCAGGCGAGTATTACACCGATGGTGGTCGCGATTACCACGGCGATCCTTCGGTTCTGGATATCAATAAGCATCCCTCAACGCAGCCCGGCTTATGGTGTCAGTGGGTTCCGGATAAGTCCGGAGCGCATATACGATGGGATGGGGGAGAGAAGTTCTACCATTACGTTGAATGGCTGGAGTACATACTGGAAAACTTCCTTGTGCCATGGGGATATGGCCTTGAGGGGTGCGTTCGTTGGCGCGGGGAGGAGTTTGACGATATCGGAACGCTTGGAATCGAGGGGAAAACTAAGGTTACGGCGGCACGCGGAGCTTTTTGATGTGGGAGCACATCCGATCTTGGACTCCACGGGCGAAGAAGCGGCACCGCTGCGCGTGGTGCGGCACGTGGATTGAGGTTGGGGAGAAGCATCGGGCTTGGTGCGGCAAGATGGACGGGGATTTTCAGCAGAACCGGATGCATGATGAATGCCATGCAGCTTTCCATCGAGATCTGGACTACATTGACGAGGGATTCCTGTTGTACGAGAATCCGAAGGGCTTGACATCAAGCGAAGTAGAGGAGTACGGGCACTTACACATCTCGCAGATCAAGTATCACGCGGCAGCGGGGAATTTGGAGAAGATGTAGGAGGCATCATGGCATTGGACCGCAAGGGTTTCAAGCGCGTAGACGAGAACGAGCCGGATAGGAAGCGTTTGCAGTACGCGGATGGGGAATATTGGCCTGATCGGCTTGCGTCGCGGCAGGAAAAGGCTGCGCGAGATGAACCCGCGTCGCCGCCGCCTGTGGATGTGGCCGAAACGGCGAGTATGATGCAGGATATGTTAGACGCGCAGAAACAACCGATTCCTCCGATCCCCTCGATTCCTCCGATCCCCTCGATTCCTCCGATCTCGCCAATTCCCCCGCTGAGGGTCGGCCATTCGTTCGGCTCGTCCGGACTTGGATCGCAGCGGGCTGCACTCCGTCCGCTAAAGCAGCCATTATACGATACCGTTCTGTATCCGAACTACGGGAAAAGCAAGTTCAATTTCTTCACGGTGCCGATGGGGCAGCCACTTAGCTGCGGATTCCACAATAAGACGTCGGACGAGACTAACATGCAGTCGTCAAGCCAGCTTGGAACGCCGCAAGAATTCCACCTGTATGGATTTCGAGTCAGTACGGGACCAAACTGGACTGAGCAGGACATTGAGAAGTTCAGAACCGGCAGATTCGAGTTTCTCTTCGGCGGGAGGTGCTGGTTTAACGTGCCGTTGGTAGACATGACCGTGAACCAGCCCGCGCCAGCGATGTATAACTGCACCATTGGGAAGAAACCGATCTGCATACACTCGAACGAGGCTTTCCATGTGGTGATTGCGTATAGTTCAGGCCCGGTGGAGGTCAGCGCGGATAACACGGTGAAGGTTTCGATGATGGGGGTGCTTCATGCCCCGCTCTAAGACGCATGCATTCAAGTGCCCCTTCTGCGGCCATGTAGGCGATCCGTGGTTCGACCGCACGATATGCGTAGATAGGTGCTCTGAAAACGATGAGGACGACCGCATGCATTACCGCTGCGTGGCGTGTGGGAAGTGCGTTTGTAATGAATCGATGGTTCTAGACGAGGAGGACACCGATGTCGAAGCATGACGTGCAGCTAATCGTAACATTCGAGCAGCGCGCTTGGATTTTCGAGGACCAGTGCGAGAACGAGGAGCAGCTTAAGGAGTACACGAAGGAGTTCCTCGCCGCAAACCTGCCTGCGCACTATGAGTTGGTGCAGGTGATTGAGTCCAAGGCGGTTCTCGATACGCGCGTTGCGGCGGGGCAGGCATTGTCGAAGGCGCGGAAGCCGCATATGCTCTCGGGGCGCATTGCGCTCGTGTATCATGGCATGGATGCCGCGAAGGGACTGCTGCCGTTCTTTATGGTATTGGAGGAATGAAACGATGTTGGGGATACTTCCGCTTTGGGCCGAGATTGCACTTGCCGCAGTCGCGTATATGGGAGTGGGGACCGTGGTGGTGACGTGGGTCTGTGTGGCGACGCCGCCCGCAGACGACGAGCACTCCGTAGTGGCGTTGATGTGGGTGGCGTGGCCGGTGTTCTTAGTGTTTGGTATTGGGGCCATGATAATTGGCGCCATTTCCAAACTTCCCCTTCTGCCGATTCTTCTTGCGAATTGGATAAGGGCGAAGTTCTGCCAAGAGGAGTAGAAAAATGACGGAACAGATGCCGGTGTGGGGGATGGTTCTTGTTGGCATTGTTATGTATGTTGCAGTGGGCGGCTTGCTCACGACGACGATGTTTATGACACTCCCGAAAGAAATGAAGACTCCTTCTCAGCACGGGTTTCTATGGGCAATGTGGGTTCTGTGGCCGGTATTTGTGCCGATTGGATTCATGGTACATCTTGGGAGCTTTCGTCCACTGCCGCTGATCGTCGTGGAGTGGATTAAAGGAAGGAGAACCCCGTCATGAAGGTAAAGCGCACGCTATGGGCCATAGTGTCGAATCGCCAGCGCATTAGCATGACGGGGTTCAATGTCATGGAGACGTCGCGGACTCGATACGGAGTTGTGAATCGAGCATTTCATGAGCTTTGCCGGTTTGGGATGTGGGGCGGGGATAGGAAGCAGCACGAGAAGGATGGCGTTGCGCCGTATCCGGCGTTCGACAAGAACAACATCTGCACTTCGAAAGCCTGCCTGTGGGTCTCGATGAACATACCTTGCCAGCTTACGCGATTCCCGGTGGAGTTCGAAGTCACGAAGCCGAAGCGGATGCGCAGGAACTCGGTGTACTTGGAGGTTAAGAACCCAAGCAAGAAGAAGAGGAAGAAGAAATGACTCGCGTAGTCCATGTAAACAAGGAGCCGTTCGACGTATACATCGGGCGCGCGTGCCGGGGCTATAAGGCGTCGAAGTGGGCGAATCCGTACAGGATAGGCAAGGATGGTACGCGGGAAGAGGTGCTGGAGAAGTACCGGCAGGATACGCTCGCCAACGACGAGTTGATGATGGCGCTTTTGGAGTTGCGCGATAAGGTGCTAGGTTGCTGGTGTAAACCCGAGCGATGCCATGGTGATATCTTGCGGGAGATGTTGGAAGCGGTACTGGCGCGCGAGCGAGCGAAGTGGCATGCGATGGCGGAACGAAAGGATTTTTAGTGGGTCCGATAGTATGTCTTCTGAGTAGTTGCTAGGAGGGGATCATGGGCCACGGGCCAATCTGCGAACGGTGCGGCAGGATGGGCGAGGAGCGGAAGATTACTCAGGAGGAACATAATCTCCTCAAGGCCATTTTCGGCGACCACGAGGACGCCCTGCCAGTGGGGACGGAGTGGATCAAGTGGCCCGAGCGCGACGAGCCGTATGAGCCATGGCCGGAGCACATGAGGATGAAGGGCATTGTCTGCGGGCACTGCTTCCAAGAAGGGGACTGATGGTAGGCGACGGCATTTTGGCATGGGCGCTGTGGACTGCTATCGTCGTGCGGCTGCTGTGGCCCGCCGAGGGCGAGGGGAGGCGTGATGGGTGACATGCCGGAGGGGCTGACGGAGGAACAGGCAGAGGAGATGCGTGTTGCGCTTGAGGAGGGCACTGTTCTTGTTGAACTCGATGACCCTCTATGGGAGGGGTTGTGGTCTATGTCGGATATACTGGAGCGCTTTGATGATCCAGTGAAGTTCGGACCGCCACCGGGCAAGAGCCTCATCATCAAGGCCTTAGCCAAAAATCGAGCCCTGAATATGGACACCATCGCCGCCCTCCGCGCCGAGCTTGCCGAGCGGGACAAGGAGGTCGAGCGGCTGAAGCAAGAGTTGGTGGCTGCCGAATGCGCCATACATGATTGTGCAACTAAATTGGGGGATAAGCTAGAGCGCGAGCGAGATGCCCACAAGTCCATGATTCGTAACTTTGAGAAAGCTGATTCGCTGCTCGATGCTGCCCTTGACGAGGTCGAGGCGCTGCGGGAGGCGCTGGAGTTCTATGCCGACCGCGAGTCCTGGATTTACGACGTGCAAGAGGACATCAGCCACCTGATGGGCAAGCACGCCATCGCTACAACGAGCCTAGCTTTGCAGGATGGGGGGGCGATGGCCCGGGAGGCCCTGAACCCCGCCGAGCGCGGGGAGGAAGAGAAGGAATAATGCTTTGGTATGGAGAGACACAGCAGGGCTGCGGCATTCGTGCGGCCACAAGCAAGACGGAGGCTCGCCGTATCTTCCAGCGTGAAGCGGGCGACGTCGCGTGCGTTCGAGAGGCCACGAAGGAAGACGTCTGCCACGTCCGAGCGATGGGCGGGTATATTCCAGAACGTCCCGACTTGGCGCGGAGGGGGGAGCAATGAAGCGCAGAGGATTTCTAGCGTGGCTGCTGGCCATCGTGCTCGCGCCACTGCTAGGTTGGCCCGAGCCGAAGCCGCAGTACATGGTGTATCTGGTATGCATCGATTACACTAGAGACCAAAGGTTTTCGGGGGGAGTGAGATGACGGGCGACGGCATGCCGATGTGGGCGCTGTGGACTGTCATCGTCGTGCTGCTGCTGTGGCCCGCTGAGGGGAGGGGATGATGGTACGATGCGCTGATTGCCAAAAGGATTTAGAGTGGTCGCAGTTCGAGGAAGACCACCTTGCTGCCCCGATGGAGGCTACGCAGACGGCCCGTTTGGAGCGGCGCCGCGCAGTGATACGTTTGGCAGTGGAACGCCTAGATGAAGATGAGACCCTTAGCCGAGCGAGCCATTACAAAGATCGCTATCAGATGACGCAAGCTGAAGTCATAGCCATGGAGAAGGCCCAAGGTAACCGCTGCCCTATCTGCCAGCGGGGTTTGGCGGGGCTGGAACGGCGCGGCCACATTGATCACGATCACAAGACGGGTCGCGTGCGGGGCATCCTCTGCGCTCGGTGTAATGTCGGTATCGGTTATTTCAAGGACGATCCGGCGAGACTGCGGCGCGCGTTAGAATATCTTGAGGCGCCCCTAGTTGGCAAAGCAGCCGCAGATGGCACGGGACTTGTTCCTGAGGATGAGGCGGTCGTTTTTCCGTGTGCGGACGATAGAGACGAAGACACATCCGAGGAGGAGTAAGCAATGGCACGAACCTACACCTGCGACGAGTGCGGGAAGAAAATGAATGGGGATCGGGCTTCCGATAGAGTAGCCCAAACCCACATTCAGGTCGGAGACAAGGAGCTAATCATTCGGGTTGTCAGAGGTGAGCCCGGTGTTTATCCAAGCGACCAAGACATTTGTTGGGGGTGTCTATGCGATTTACTAGAGCAGAGCGCGTCGAAGGCAAACGCAAAGGCTATGGAGTATGAACATGCACAAGCTCTAGAAGCAGAAGAAGGAATAGATGATGCCGGAGAATAGAGAATTCTTCGATATAGCATTGCCGCCGGGGGCCGTTCGGATACCTTGCGATGGCACGTTTAGCTGCAAGGTGCCGCCATGGTGCGTGAGCGCAGAGGACAGACGGGCGCTATTCGATCATATCGGAAACAAGGGTCTTGCTATACGGATTCATTCCGATTTGGATGAGCGCGTCAAAGTTGAAATATTCTTGCATGCGGATTTGAATTCTGGAGAGAAGGCGGAATTGCTGGTGTGTTTGAAAAAGCCAGCGCTTGCCGAGGAGGAGAAGTAGCCATGGGCGAATGGGTATACAGCAATAAGCTTGTTGCTATTAAGTTAACGCATCCGTCTCACGATCCGAGGAAGCACGAAAAGCCCGTGTGGGTGTTCGTTGACCACATTATGTTTTTGAAGGAATGGGACTTTGGGAAGAAGGAAGTGGGCAGCCGCGTGTGGCTGGTCAATGGAGATTCGCTCGACGTTAAGGAAAGCCCGGAGCGGATTGGCGAATTGCTAAGGAGCGCAGAATGATTACCAAGGAGTTCATTGTTGATCTACAGGACCGCTTCGACGGCGCGGTGCTGGTATACAGGAATAGCGGCGGGGCGCGCGCGAAGGTCATTGTTGTAGGGGAGGTTGCGGACGATGAGGTTCTTCGGCGCGTGCAGATGAACGCCGAGGAAACAGTTTGGATTTGGGATGGACTTCGGGAGCCGAAGCCGGAATAAGGAGATGGCATGTTCATAAAGCTGACTCGCGTCTTGAACGACTTCGATCCCGACTCCCGCACGTTTCCGTGGTTGGTGAATGCGACGCTTATAAAACGCGTGCGTTCGTATCGGATATGGAGCGAGCGCGTTGATAGGAAGAGAAGGAATGCCGTTTCAGATTCAGTCGACTGGGACACCAGTGGTTCCATTGTTACGATGTTCGGCGACGCGGAGCAAGTTCACGTAAAGGAAAGCCTAGAAGAGTTAGAACGGATGATTTTGGACATCAAATTATGAAGAAGCATCAGTTCGTGCCGATTGGAGATAACGATTACGCACGCCGCATGGGTGCGGAGTGCTTGGAGGAGTACCGTTGTCGCTACTGTGGGGCGGTTATTGCCCCTTTGGCCGTAGAAGCCATTATACGGGCGACAAAACGCGTCGCACTTTGTCCCAACTCCGACGCGAATTCAACCCCGGAGGAGGACGCGGAGGGTAGGTTTAACTGCCTTTGGAACTACGACGCGGAGGAGGGCGGACTAGGCTTCGTGTGATGGAATATATTTGCGCCAGAGGCGATATGGAGGTAAAGTAGATATGGGAGAGGGGCCGGTGAAGAGCGACGCGAATCCCAACGATGCCCTGCGTGATCGCATACTTAAGTTCGCGGCGGAACGCAAGCAACAGCAAGAAAGGTTTGAGGTCGATGATGGTTTCTGTCGGTCGATGATCCCCTACGTGGTCCCATTGCTTAAAAAACACGTTCCGTCACCGGATTGGGATATCCGGGAGTCGTCCAAAGTGGATGATATGGCACATGCAATCGATTTGATACTCGTAATGCACGACCAAGGCCATTTCCCCACGAGAACCGTTGCCTTGAGGATGCGCCGATTCCAATATCTGGCTCGGTATGCCGATGAGTTCACAATCCGAAGCCGGATTCCTGACGGAAGAACAGAACTAGCCAAGATATTGCAAGGTTGGGGCGATTACATCTTCTATGGCTTCGCAGCGGAAAACGATAAGGGTATTGCTGCGTGGCTGATTGGCGATTTGGACGTATTTCGGAGTTGGCATCGAAAATATACCGCTGAACATCTAGGTGTATTCCCCGGAGTTGAAAAGCAGAATGTCGTTAGTCCGGCAAGATTTACTGCTTACAAGGTTAGGGAATTGCCGCACGAGTTCATCGTGGCAAGAGCGAAGTATCATTCAACCGAGCGATTGGATTGGTAGACTAGATATGGGAGAGGGGCCGGTGAAAAGCGACGCGTCAGGTTCGACTAGCGCCATCAAGTGCGCCATATGTGGACAGTACATCACGGGGCAATCGTTCTATGTGAATGGAGGAGGCCCGTTTTGCCCCATTTGTGTTGGCTCCAATATGAATATCAAGATCAATTATGTCCGCGATGGAGAAGAGGACATTGTACCCGATAAGGAGATACATGAAGCGGTCGAGTTTTACCGGGTGCCTTACGCGGCATTGCGGCGCAAACTCCGTGATTTCCTCGCCGAGAGGGGCATGCCGTCAAATCCGGGCTGGACGGACGGGGATATTGTCGCCGCTTTGCGCGCCGAGGTGAAGAAGCACCACGACGCCTGCTGCCTTATAAGCCACGAGGTAGAGCAGATACTCGGTAAGGCGCTTCGCTATCCGGAGCTTTATCCCAAAGCCTCCGAGATTGACGATGGAAGCGTCTGTGTTGGAGAACATGTCCCCCAGACACTTGCACAAGAAGCAGCGAATAAGATTCGGAGCCAAGTGATCACACTTGTCAAGGCCGACGACGCCATAGTCGAAGCAGTCGAAGAGCTAGAGCGCGTGAGATACATCGGGACGGATTTGGAAACGATGGGCGTCATAAGCAAGCTGCGGAAGATGCTTGCGGAGATCAGAGGGGGCGCGCCACATGATTAGGAACTTGATGATTGGGCACATCGCCAATATGACAGCGGAGCAGCACGCTGCCGAGGTTAAGCAGGCCAAGAGAAGCGGCAGCGCGTTGTGGGCATTGGTGGATGAGTTCTACTGTCCGATGCGGTCGTGCTATATTGGTCCCCCCGGCGGCGATCTGAGAACGCCCGAGAAGCGGGCGGCTGCGCTACAGAGGGTGGATCGGGATACTTCACGTAGGCTCAGGGAGTTAGAGCATCGGGAGTCAGAAATAAATGCGCGGCAGGCCACTGCTATTCGCAGCGCTTGGCTGCCCGGCGCGGTATGGCTGTGGCTACGAGCTTGGAAGGCGCATAGGAGACATGAGTCGTTCTACGCCATCTGGCTGGCTCCGGATATGGATAGGATTGCGTCTTTTCCTGACGTAATCGCAGATTCGATGGGAGAAGTCGAAAATGGGTAATCTTGTAACGCATGCGAAATTCGAGATGCTGAAGGCGGGGCTGTACGACGACGATTCCGACTACGGAGGCATGTTAGCGGGGGCTGTGACGGAACTCATGGAGGTGTTCGAGAAGCAAGGCCACAGCGGCATGTCGGCTGCGCGCACAGTTCAGCTATTCCAGAAGCTGGCCATGTTTGAGCCGCTGTGCCCATTAACAGGAGACGACGACGAGTGGCTAGAGGTGGCCGACGGCATCTTCCAGAACAAGCGCTGCAGCCACGTATTCAAGGAGAACGGGGAAGCATACGATATCGAAGGACGCATCTTCCGGGAGCCGTCAGGCGTAACGTTCACAAGCGGAGACAGCCGCGTGCCGGTGACCTTCCCGTACACGCCTAAGACTGAGTTCGTGGATGTTCCGGAGCAGCCAATGCCGGATATGGAGTTCACCGAAGAAGACTTCAAGAAGCTCCAAGCGCTCCCCGACCGGGAGCCGGATTTGCCGTTTGATGGAGACGACGACCTGTGATTAGATTTCACCGCGATCCCATATTCTGGTACACGGTCGCGTGCATCGTGGGAATATGGGCGCTGGTCGTAATGCTGCGATTGAGTCAATAGGAGGAATCATGCGAGATGTCATGGGGAAAATGGGCGCAACGCTTCTGGTTGCGGGGGTTGGCGTATTGGCGATGCTGGCGGTGTTCGCACTTGGCGGTTGCGACGGACCAATCACCGGCGAGACGATCATTGCTCCGTATGGGCTGGAGATTGTGGAGTTGGACCGTGGACCTGCGCTGCTGAAGGTCGAGAAGTTCCGGGGCATTCGGAGGCCGAGCAAGTTCCGGCTCGACTCGCGCAGCTACATCTACCATGTTCGGAAGCAAGGCGATACAGGCACGCTGACGTGGGGTGGCAAGCATAGCTTGCTGCCGGTCGAGCCCTTTACGGCGGCGCAGTTCGAGTTAATGTGGCCGGGGCTGTTGGAGCAGTTGGGGACGATGCAATGAGAAAGGGTAAGGCCGCATGCGCCATATGCGGGCAGTCATTTAAACTTGATGGAGGGCGTTTTTGCGTGGGGTGTTTTTGGCGAAGGCTTGGCCTCCGTGTTCTAGCTCGCCCCACTGGTGCGCGGGTAGGTTTGGGGGTTCGGCGCGAGTACCAACCCAAAGCCGGGATAGTTAGACCGCAGCGCATTGGTTATGTTTTGGTGCGGAGGCAACCGTTCCGCCGTAGTTCGCGTCCTTTCTATATTGATCTGCGCGAAATTACAGCCAATTTCGGTCCCTACGCGGGAGGCCGAGGTAACGGCAGCGGCGAAGGACGCAAAGGGGGCAAGTGGGGAAAGCACGGATGGATTCAGGATGTGGGAGATTGGTGCATGAGCGCAGAGCGGTTGAGAGAGATCGAAGAACAATGCCGGAAGGCTGGAATGATTACCACTATAGAGGACGATGATTTCTGAAACGCAATATATGGCCGCGAGAGGCGAATCTACGGCACTTTGGCCCCTGCGGCGACTTTTTGCGCCGGGGGAGTCGAGGCAGGGCCGGGAGGAAAAACGGCCCGCACAGGGCAACACAGGCTAAAGCCTAGAGTATAATTTTGGGGATCGGCGAATGGGCGATCAGCAGCTAGAGGATACGCGAAATCGGACTCAGGTATCGAGCGACGCCGTCGCATCGGGCGTTGACCGATTGAATGCGGAGCTTATTCGCCGCCTTCATGAAAAGGGCTTCGGCACATTTGCGAGCAAGCATGAGATCATGGGTGTGATGTTGGAAGAGTGGGAAGAAGTGAAGTTGGCTGTCGGTGGGCACGGGACTAAGGACGAACTCGTCTCCGAGTTATACGATCTCGCTGTGGCCGCTGTCTTCGGGGCGGTGTGCATCGAGTACGAGTTCGTGGATTGGTGAGTTATGCCACTTTTAGCTGGTAGTGTTCTAGATCAAGCGTCTTACCACTATGCGCACCCGAAGCGGGCGGACGATCCGGACCAGATGGAGTTTGCGTGGCCGGGTGGGGCGTTGGCGGAAGCGGCAGCGGAAGCGGAGCGCAGGGCGGCTGTGTCCGACAATCGGCAATATGTGTATTTGGGGGGGGGCACCGGAAGCGTTTGGAATAACGTCATCTGGACTGATACAAGCACTGCGACAATCGCGCCGAACTGGTGAGTTATGTATTTAGCGGCCCCAATGTCGCAGGAAGAATACCATAGGGAATACCCACAGGACGGCGCCCCGGCAGAGCATCCGGGGCAGATGCGTTTTACGTGGAGGAAGCCGAGACCCAAGCCGAAACCGAAGCGCAAGGTTGCGCGGGAACCGGGGAAGCGGTATTGGGAGCACAACATGAAATACATCAGATGGACCGCGATGAATCATGCGGATCAATGGCGGGTCGTCTGAGAAGGGAATAGATATGGGGCCAAAGGAAACCAGCGTGAATTTCCGCAAGTACGGGATGGATATTCCCAAGGAGCAGGTAGGATTGCTCCGACGTTCGAAGCTGGAGCGTTACAAGTTTCTTGAGCCCGAGGAGACTGAACGCATCCTTGAGACAGTTGAAAGGCTTCGGCGCAAGAAGTGGGAACGGGATTACGCCCTAATCTACTGCGCCGCGAATATGGGCCTTCGTGTGTCGGAGGTAGTGATTTTCAACGTCGAGGAGACGCTGAGCACGCTCAAGAAGTTCTGCAGCGTGATTATCCGGATAAGTAAACGCAAGGAAGGCGAGGATGTAGAGGAGTATCCGGTAAGCAAGGGAGTGCAGGCGTTCTTGCTGGATTATGCGGACGCGCTTGCCCCAACGCCTCCGCGCACGTGGCTATTCCCGAGTTGGGAATCTCCGACTGGGCACTTGTCCACGCGTTCCGCCGAGCGAATCTTTGATCTGTACTGTCGCATGGCGGGCGTCGCCAAGGAGAAATCATTCCATTCCATTAGACATGGGATGGGCGTTAAAATATATCGGAGCACCAAAGACCTTGAAGCCACGCGACGCTTCTTGCGTCATCGCTCCCAAAAGACGTCGCAAATCTACGTGCATATGTCAGATGACGAAATGCGTGGGATCATTGATGATCTCCCCGAGATAGGAGGCAAGAAGTGAAGACTGACTACAGCCAATTTCAGGACATCCCTCCTCGCGTAAAGGCGTCGAGGGTCTTTGAGGCAATCAAGCGCAAGATGGAGTCTGGTCTTCCGCTGGAGGATCGGGAAGCATTGGAGCGCTGCCACCTTACATACTGTAAGCTGGCCGATGCCATCAACGAGGAGAAGCCTCGCGTGTATGCGCATACGTATCATGCCCCGTTCGTCGTGTGCGTGTGCAGGAAGTTCGTATCGGCGCCTGACGAAGTGATACTTGGGGTTTTGCTTCACGAGATCGGGCATCTGTTTGGAGGCAAGCGAGAGCGGGACGCGGATAGGTTCATCTATAACACACTCGGTGTTAAAATCAGGTATAAGGGAAAGGAGCGGCTGGAATGGGTAAGCCCAAGGGAGGCAGGGTTCGGAAGCGGGGAGTGGGAAAAGGTGGTAGGAAAAAGGTAAAACGGACGAGCCAAGCTCCCGATGATATTGCGGGGGAGTTGACTCGACTTTTTCGCCACAACGTCGGCGTCGAGTTCAACATCGACGATCTGTGGTCGCTGTTGCCGTTTAAGGCAAAAGATCAAGCGGAGTTCAGGAGGCAGAAGCAGCGCATTCGCAATCACCTCGTCAAGCTTCGGAGGGAAGGTTTAATCATCGCCACTGGCAGGGGCCGCAACGTGAAGTACGTTAAGCCGTTGCCGCCGAAGAAGCGGGTGCGAACTCCCAAGGTATGGGGTAGAGAATGGAATCCGCCTCGCTCTGGCTCGCTTATCTCGCCGCCGAGTTTACGCAAGCGGGTGGATGCAATGAAGAATGGTATGGCTGCACAGGCGGGAGAACTGTTTGGTGAAGCGATAAAGGCATTGATGGAAACACAGGAGACGCGGGTATCGCTTGACGTGTGTAAAGTCGGCGATGATTTGATGGTGCGCGTCGTCGATGAAACTGAGGGCGAGGGTGTTCAGTTGTCGCTCAGAACATTCAAGGTAGACGAACCGAAGAAGGCCAAAGCGAAGTAACAGCATAGGCCGGAAACTTTGGACGCTCTTCCGAGTCTGCCAAATGGCGACGATTTTGCGAAGACGTTCCTCTGGGTTCCGGCCTATGTTTTTAGTTTGAATTGCTCGATGAGTTCTCTGATGGGCTCCTCCAAGTTCTCGAATCGTTCTATTTCCTCATCCGCCACTTGACGGATGTATGGCTTGCGGTCTTGTTCTGACGCGTATCCTAATCCTTCTGCGGCATGTCGGGTGAGCACGGCGACTTGGCCTAGCGCTCGGAGGGCGGCGAGGCGGACCTTGAGGAATCCGTCTTCTCGCGCAAGCGTGTTAAGCACATTGGAGATCATGCTTGCTTCAACAAGGAATTTCGCTGCTTCTTGGCACCCGCGCTCTCGCTGGTCTTCCCATTTAGAATCCATCAAGCCGAGAACGCGAACGGTATTTTTCATTATATCCACCCCAATAGTCTGGCCGCTGCGGCGGCGATGCCGAGCACCGTGGCGACCTGAGTGAGGTTTGTAGCTTTGGGAGCGGCGCCCGGAGGCGCCTCGCCGGTCGGCGGCAGCGCCGTTGTGGGCGTTGGCGCAGCGCCTGTTTGCGTTCGTTCAGCGGCGATCTTTTTTGCTTGGTCGGCAGCAGCTTTCTTGAGGAGTTCCTTGCCTTTTGCGGTTGCGGCGAGTCCGACGCCAATGCCGACTGCGGCAACTCCAGCGACCATTTTGATCTGCTTTACGAGTTTCGCTTTCTTGGCCTCCCGCTGAGATTCCGTGACTGCTTCCTCGGCGGTTTTGAGTTCGGCGCTGAGTTCGGGACTGAAAATCATCGCGTTGCCGAGTAGCGCCGCTGCTTGAGCGGCATCCATTAAGCTGTTCCACTCTCCCTCAGCCCATTCGGGATGGCCTAGTGCGGTCATAAGGTCTGCTCGAAAGTGAACCAACCGAGCATATTTGGATGGAATGTCCGTTGTCAGTATGGAACCGACAGTGCGCCTCGTCCAGTAGTCGTAGGGCGGGTCTTCCATTGCGCCGAAAAACCACGTCTGCGGAACACCAAGACCGGGCACGCGCCCCGCCCGGAGAAGGTTGCCGCCTGCGCTGTTAAAACCATCGCCCCAATATCCGAGTGGCGTCCCCATTCCCATCGCGCGGTATCGGGTTGCTTTATCATCGTAGAAGCGTGCCTTTTCCTCGCCGAATTTGACCGGACTGATAGGAGGAACCTTCACATGAAGAATCACCTCTTCGGAATCTGCCGGAGCATCTCCGAGAGAGAATCCGCTGCCTCCGAACGCGCATGCGAATGACATTGCGTCCCCCTAACGCCGACGCCGCTTCTTGCCACCCCTCTTCTTGCTGAGGTAATAGGCGGCGCCAAGCGCGGCTGCTCCGAGCGCGAGCATTTTCGGATCGATGCTGATGCCTGCGATATCAAAGGTTCCGCGTGGGGCAGTATATTCTCGCTGTTGGGCTTGGGCAAGTTTCGCTTGTTCGGCGACGAGAGCGCGCTGTTGTTCGAGTATTTCTGCTTTCTGTTTCGCTGCAATTTGACCACCGACAATCTCGGTTCCGGTTTTGATAATTGTGGATAACCATGTAGGCGCAGTCGCGCTTTTTGGTTTTGATAGCGCATCGTCTTTACTTAAGTACTCTTCGGCGGTAAGTAAACCAGCACTGTATTGCTCGGCGAGTTTTGCGCGATCATCCTCGATATCGCCGAGGCGGCTGAATTCAGGAATGCTGGCATAAGGGGAGACTGAATTCAGCGCCCCGTTTTTCCTGTATCGTCTCATTCCATTCTCCTATATCAATCCCGCCAACTTTGCGATGGCGGCTGCGATGCCAAGCACTGCGGCAACCTTCGTGAAGTTGTCGGGTTCCGTCTTAACGGTTGCTGTTCCTGCCGCTTTCGTTGTCGGGGCAGTTGAGGTCACGGTTTGGCCAGTACCCGGCTCTACGACGGTAACGGTACGTTCCACTACCGTTTGCGGCGCAGGTGCGGTTGCGGCGCTTGGTGTTGGCGTCGCACGATACGCGACTGCGGGGATAGTATTCTCGTATGCCGCAGGTGCTTCAGCGGTCATGCTCGCCGGGACTTTTGCTGCCGAGTCGCTTGATTCTATCACTGTAGATGTCTCTGGATATAGATGAGCATACACCTGTTGACGAAGCGGCGAATCAATGCTCACCGCATATCCGAGAGAAGAGTCAGGCACCTCTGCGTAGTACGTATTACGGTCAAGGTACTGGCTCGTGTACCCAAGACTGCTATCGGGCACTTCGGCATAAAAGGTGTTAGGCACTCGTTTCATATTTCACCTCTAGTCGTCCTTGGGCTTTTTCTTCGCCTTGGGAGCGCCTTCGAGTCTTGCCTCAAGCGCTTCTAGCGCGCCCGGCGCGCGGTACTCTTTCCGCGTGTAAACGGGCTCGCCGTCGTCGCCTGTTTTGATCCAGACGACATCGATACGGCCGTGGCACTTGCACTCGTGGTGATTGTACACGCCGTCTTCGGTCATAACCTTATCGATGTCTGGATTGGCTTCATGGACCGGCAGATCTTTTAGATCGTCTATGAGAGCCTGAATATCTTCCTTCTTCATCGTGATCTCCTTTTCTTCTTCGCGTAACTCGGGATGATGCTCCCGACTGCCGAGCCCGACATTATCGCAAGAAACGTCACGGCTGCGGCAACTGGCCAATAGTCGATTACCCAATCGAGCAGTGGCGCGGCCTTAGTGTATTGCACGGACATTGTCTGCAACGTCGGTGCGAGTTCTTTCACTAGTTCGGTCGCGTCGGTGACAGTTGTGATAGTTGATCTCACGTCTGCCATGTTAGTTTCCTCGCAGGAGAAGGCCCGCGACTGCGACCGCGAGATTGACTATAATCCCGGCGGTGACGAGGGCTGCGGTGACTTTCGTCATAGCTATTTTCGTGGCCGTGAGTTCCTTTTTGATCGCCCCGGACGTAAGCTTGCAGTTTTTGGCCATTTCATCAACGGACTTTTCGATCATCTCGAACCTCTTCTCCGGCGTGATCGTACCGTTATGAGCGGGCATGTATCCAGAATCACCGGGTCGGTCTCCCATCGTTGTTCTCCATGGTGTTGGGGTAGTGTAAATCTATGTGTTGTTTCCCCCCCGATACGGCAAGACGCAACTTGCGAAGCATCGATTCCAAGTCGATGTTGATAAGCGCTGTTTGCTTATCGAAGGCTGGAGGTAGCCGCATGATGCTCAAAGTTATTCCTATTTCTGTTAGCTTCTCGTAGTACTGCTTGGCTGCTTTGTCGGTCATTTAACGGCCATTCCCCAATACTGCTTTGCGCGTTTCCAGCCGGTTATCTCCAACTTGCCTGCTTTCTTAGTTGTCTCCTCTACCCATACGATCATGCGAGATAGCAGGCCCGGCTTCTTCTTTTCGATGTAGTTGAACAATGTATTCGGGCTGGCAACCTCTTTGGTCTTCATACGCCCACCGCGAGTGAACGGGCTGTGGTCGGTGGTCGCGTAGTATACAGTCTTCTTCCCCTTTCGCTTCTTCACGAAGTACAGTTTCCTCCCCGGCGCGAGAACGGGGTTTGCGGCCGTGCGTCTTCGAGGCTTTTTGCGAGCGACCGCTTTCCGCTTCGTTGGGGGACAGGCATACCTTACCATGATGCCTTGTTTGCCCCAACGGCCACTCCCAACCGTCCGGTATCGCTTCGGGTCAAGTTGTGGAGCGTGCCAGTACTCGGCCCGACTTCGAATTCCCTCTTTTGCGATTCGGGCTCTCAGCCCATGTTTCTTCAGCCACGTCCGCGCCTTCGCTGGAGAGAACTTCCGCTTTGGGAATAGGACAGATTGCACCTTGGTTCCCCGAGGGCATCGTATCGCCATTATTCACATCTCCTTCGTCTAGCCTTGAACTCCGTTTGCATAACCTTCGATTAGTTCTGCTTCCAATTGTTCCAACTTTGCTATTTCTTGGCGACCTTCGGCTTCCGTTATCTCTCCGGACATTACCTTTTGGAGCACGTCGAACGTGAGATTCTCCATGCCTGTCTTCACATCGTCTATCTGCTGTTGCACGCTTTCGGGTATAGAGGCCGTTGTTTGTACTTTAGTTTCGGCTTCGGCGATGCGCTCTTTTGGGGTTTTGCGGTTATGAGACATATAGAAAAGCGCTCCAACGGCAACCACTGCCAAAAGAACACCCATGTTATTTTCCTTTCGTTAGTAGTTTCGAAGCGCCCATGGTTAAATACGCTGCAAGGCCGAGGCCGATAGCCCATGCGCCGTACTTGGCGATTTCGCCGAGGTCCGCTAGTGGACCGCCGGTTTTGATCTCCGCAATTTCCTTCTTCTTCTGGATGATCTTGGCTTTAGTATCATTCAGCGCCTGTTTCTTTTGTAGTTCCAGCGCCTTGCCTCGTTTCAGAAGTTCGGCCTCGCTGATCGTGCCTGCCATAAACTGATCTACAAGGTCGTTGTTTGCGGCCTCGAAGCGCTGTTCAACAAGCGCGAGTTCTTCCTCGCCCCATACGTCAGTTGCAGTTTGGAGCATTTTCTTTTCCAGCGCGGCGGCGCGTTCGGCGCGGTAGACGTAGACGCCAAGGATGATGACAAGAATACTGAGTCCAATGGCGATAGCTGCGGTGTATGCGCCGAGCCCGGCTTCTTGCGGCGTAATGCCTACGTCTTTAATGGCGGCGTCGGCATCGGCGAATGTGCCTTTGATGGGGCTTAGTCCATCGATGAACTCTGCCGCGAACGCTGGAGGGAGAGTAGCATTTGCCTGATTTTCCATTTCCCGAACGGACTGCTGCACAGAGACGAGTCGCGCGCCGAGTTCGCGGAGCTTTTTCAAGTTCTCCGTAACCGACATAGTGCTGACGATCTTATACGCGACTTCGTAGAATTCTGTCTTGGCGCGAGCCTTTTCGAGCGCTTCCTTGGTGTGCCCCATTGCTTCCGCAACGTACTCGTTACGGAGCGACAGAAGGCCGAGGCGCTCCCACAGGGCGACGGTTGCATCGTGGCCGTCCTGCGAGGTGCCGCGCCAATACGGGAGGAACAGCAGGCCGCAGTATGCGAGTTCCTGCGAGAGGGCATAGACTTCCGGCGTAATCTTTCCTTCGCTTGCGAGGCGGCGGAAGTGGTCTAGTATCCGACGCTGCCAGTAGAACAGGCGGTCGTCGGGGAGTTCGGCCCTGCCGATGAGGAACCACCGATAGTCGGATGCAGCGACGGTTCCGGCGTATCGGCTTTTGATGGCTTCGCCGCCAGCGATGGCCTGATTGTCGACGCGGATACTTACGCCGGGCGCGGTTTTGACGTCGCCTAGTGTGAATGCTATCATACCTCTCTCTCTTTCTGCTTACGGAGGTATTTGAATCCGGTGGCTAGGGACATGCTGCGATAGTAGTCGTACATCAACTGGTCGAACTTCATTTCGTTCTCGGTGATCTTGGCTTCGGCAAGACGCAGTGCTGCGATGTCGCGGAGTTTCTCTTCTGCGTCTCGCTCGTCGATTGCGAGTCCCTGCGGGTCTACGGGTAGACCGTCAGGGACTCGCTCTCCGGCATGTATTTGGATATGCCCGACGTTGTCGATGTAGTCCATGACTGCTATCATCGGCTCAGTAGCTCCGCCCCTGCCATATAATCGCGACCGACTGGAACCTGCCCTGAATCTGGTTGGCCGCGCAGTAGACGTTAGTGATGTCGAAGCCAGCGGCAGCGGTGTCGGTGGTCAGCCACGAGAGCCAGTTGGCGGTCGTGGTCAGGGTGTCATGGATGATGGCATCGGGGATTGCCCCGAGGCCGTGAGCGGTCACCCGCTCGGTGTTCGCAGTTAGGAGCGTTCCTGTGAGAACTGCCCTAAGCATTGTCTTCTCCTTTCGTAAGGCCGGTGGCCTTTTAGTAGCTGCGGCCCTGCCAGACGATGCACCACAGAGAGTAGTGGATCAACTGGGCTGCCTGAACCATCACGCTGCCGTTCACGTTCGTGTGCGGAGGGTTACTGAGGGTAACTCTCCAGTCGATAGTGGATGTGCGCGCCTGAGCGTGCGACCAATCGGGCGTGACGCCGAGGCCGTGGGCGTGGTCGACCACACCTGCCGCGCCGCCGCCAGTTGCGTGGATAGCGAACCTAAGCATAACTGCATCTCCTTTCCGTTAGTACGAACGCCCCTGCCAGACCATAGCGAGCACCGAATAGAGCGTGTTGGCGGTTTCGCAGAAGGCGTAGACGTTTGCGTTATCGAAGCCGTTGATGTTGCCGATGTCGCCTGCCTCTATAGAGGGCAGCGCTCCGGCGGCGTCGGTGCGCTTCGATACGCCCATGAAATCGGGAGTGACGCCGAGGCCATGCGCCTGCGCCTGCTCCGTCGCGGCAGTGGCGATGGTGCCGGTGAGCATTGCTCTAAGCATTGGAAACTCCTTTCCTAATTCCAACCGATGAGTTTGCCTGCAACCAGTGTATGGTTGGAGAAATCTCGGGGCGACCATTCGCCCACGGAGACATGTATTTCGAATTCGTTCCCGCAGAATGCGCCTTGCGGTGAGGGGTAGTTGGGAACGGACACGATGTACTTCTTTCCTGCCCGTTGCACTTCTTCGAGGAGTTCCAACCCCTCGTCGTGGTGCATGTGTTCAAGTACGTCAATGAATAGTACCAGATCGAACTTGGAAAGTAAAGCCTTTTCTTTTCGGATATCTCCGATTATAACGTTGTCGTATATGTAGTCCCAGATGGGCGTGTGGTAATCTTTGAAGGCTTCTACGCCGACTATCATTACTTTCCACTCGTCAGGCTTATATCGCTCGTAAGCGATATCCTGAAGCTCGCGGACCATGTAGCCCCACTTGCCGAATCCGATACCGACGTCGAGGACGGATTGGGGTTCTTGGCTGCGTATTAGCTGGCCGATTGTGGGGACGGTGTCGAATGAGCTTGTTGGCATACTACAAGTCCTCCGGTTCTATCCCGAGTGATTCGGCTTGTTCGCTACACCAATTCTCGTAGCCTTCTTCGGGGTCGTCTCCAATAGACCATGAATCGTAAGATGCCCAATCCACTCCGTCGTGGACGCTCATTCCGTGTCGCTCTTGCACTATTTCGTCCACGGCGCGCATCCACAGCTTGTAGGTGAGACCGTGGACGCGCTCAACCGGGGCTCGCCGACCGTCAGTAAGGCGTCGAGGTGGCAGCATCCCGCCGAAATCGCCGGGCGTGCGGTCGTATGTGTGCATTGGGTTTCGTCTTCGTCTAGCCATATCAGAAGTCCTCGTCAAGAATCCACGGCGTGGCTTCGATGTTAGGAACATCGACCACGTCGTAATCGGTTGCGAAGCTTTGGTCGCGTTCGGCGACGGCTTCATCCGACGTTGGGTAGAACATCTCCTGATCCGCAGTTTCTAACTCCACAAGCTCTGCAGACTTGGGAGGCGCAACGACGGCCTTGGGCTTGGCTTTCTTTTTGATGAACCACAGGGCGCCCGCCCCGATGGCTAGTGGTATCAGTGGGAATGGCATGGGTTATCTCCTTAACACGCTATGCAGGAGGGAAACTTCGTCGTGTAGTGCTTCTCGTCGCTTCACCGGCGACTTGAATTCCGATAGATGATCTTCATCTTCAAATAATCTTAAGGCGGTTTCATAAGCCCGCGTAACATTTTTGCCGTCGGGGAATGCTCCGATTTCAATGAATTGCACTATTACGCCGAGGTGGTCTTCGTCGGATTCGTCAATAGCAGCATCGATGCCGTGGCGCATAACTTCAGACATCAAATCGCCAACGTTGTCATTTTCGTAGCTTCTGTATCCCCACCAGCCCATTACTCCCACCTTTCGATATGCTCTCGCTCCAAGAAATCGTCGAGATAGTCGATGCAAACGTACAGCGCCTCCACGTAACCTTCCATATACCAATCCATTGATGGACGTTCTTTCGGCTTGGTATGGGGGATATCTTCCGTGATATCTTCTGCTTCTGACTTTATCTCGTTACGGAGTTTGCGCAGTGCCTGCATCCACTTCGGCATTCGCGTTCCGGGTGCGCGCGAAGTGTGTCTCCATCCTCGGCGTGGCATTTTATTCCTCCTTTTTCCACCCAAGCGCCTGCGGCAGCCGGTCGTCCATTTTACCCCACAGGTAGCCAGCGATGAAGCCGCTGATAAGGATGTGGTATTTGTATTTTAACGCCCACTGCTCCATGGCTTTCCACATATTATTCTCCTGCTATCACTTCGCCGATCTTCTCGGCGGTATTATTCAGATCGTAGCGTTCCTCGACCCAACTCCGGTACTTCTTGGAGTCGTATTCGCCATCTATCACCATGCGCACGGCTTCGCCGGGCGTTGAGAATACGCATTCCGGGGGCCACAGGTCGCGGACGCCGGGCCTGTCGTGGATGAGGGGTTTGATGCCGCAGGCCATGCCTTCGGCGATGGTCATGCCGAAGGATTCGACGAAGCTTGGGCTGATCAGGTAATCGATTTGTTCGGGGAGCCATCTATTGATGTCGTATCGGTGGCCGTGCATTACGACGCGGGTGCTCAACTCGTTATGCTGTATATAATCGTACCACCACGCGGTCAGGTGGGGTTCCTGCTGCCAGTCGCCAGCCACGTGGAGGATATATTCATCGGGCAGGAGCTTCATGATGTGGAGAAGGAGGGGTAGATTCTTCTTGACATTCAGGTTTCCGACGAAACCGATGTTTGTCCCGCCCGACTTCTTCGTTGCTTTAAACTTCTCCAGATCGATGCCGTTGGGGATTACGTGTTGTTTGACGGAGGAGTTTGTAACGTTTGTGTGCTTGCGCACATGGTCAGACACAAATATGAGGTCGTCTACGTTCGACCACATCACTTGGTCTGCTAATCCGCTATAGGCTTCGTAGCCGTGGAGTCGTACAACGACTCGTGGCGCTCTGCCTTGTTTAGCTACTTCTATTGCGTTTTCGTCGCACCATTCTACGAATACAGCGTGTGCGGATTCGAGTTCTTTTTCTTCCACATCACCATAGCTCTTATACACCCGAAAGTCAAGGTCTTTTTCGAGTATTTCGGCAATTGGGGGGAAGAAGTTAATCTTGTAGGTGTCGTATGAGTTAAGCACGATTACCTTGGGTCTGGTGCCGACGGATGGGTCGAGGTAGTTGCGGCAGTTGTCGCGGATTTCGGTCATGCGTTCTTTGACGTGGGGTTCGATCTGGCTGTATTTCAGGGCTTCTTTGGCATGGATGGATGCTTTGACCCAGTTATCGCTTGTGAAGAACAGGTCGGCCAGTGCGGCGTGGGGTTCGGACTGGTAGGAGTTGATTTCCAAGCATACGTACTGGCCCATGTCGGGGAGTGCGCAGCGAGACGCATTCAGGTAGGATTCGATGGCTTCGTTGTTTTCGCCCTGCTTGCGTTTGATGTCGCCTACCAGCATGAATACCTCCGCTCGCTTTTGGAGTTTGGAGGCTTGCTCGGCGAGTTCGAGTGCTTCGTCGTATCTTTTCATCTCGTAGTATGAGCAGGCTGTGTAGTACAGGAACTGCCATTTGAATGGCGCCCACTCTTCGACTTCTGCGCCTTGGAGGTACCATTTGATGCCTTCTTCGTGTTTACGTTCGTGGGCGTATGCGTTGCCGAGGTAGTAGAGTGCCCAAGTGTTGTCGGGATGTTGGGTGAGTTCGTTCTTGAAGTAGCGGGTGAGTGTTTCGAAGCGTTGGGTATCGCGTTTCTTGATGCCGTCCGCGTCTTGCTTTTCGCGTTCATGGATTACTGCGAAACCGATCAGGACGGCGCTGCGGCGTTCGGGCTTGTAGCCGTGGAGCTTATTGTGGAAGTCGAATATCCAGTGGATGCCGATGTTGCATCGCCACAGGCGGGGTTGGGGGACGGAGTTGCCGCCTTGGGTCATGATAAGAGGCATCATGAAGACATCTGCGCCGGGGGATGCGAGTATGAGTTTCTCGAATGTTGCCCCCGGCGAAAGCTGGAATCTTTCATGGCCGTCGAGCCACACGAACCAGTCGGCGTCGAAATCGTCCTCAGCGATTTTTATCATCTTGTTGCGCATGTCGCAGAACGAGCCGTAAGGCTTCTCCTTGGTCACGAACTCATGCCGGTAGACGTTGGGGGTGAGTTCCTTCGCCTTCTTGAGCGTTGCCTCGTCGGAGGTTTTGTCTACGCTGATGAATATTTCGTCCACCAAGTGTTCGACGGACGCAACGCTATTGGCGAGCGTTTGGCTCTCGTTCTTTACCGCCATCCCGAAGACAATCTTCCCTGCTCCCATGATACCTCCCGTTGAGTGTTGTGCTGTCCCCTGCTACTCGATACCTTCCCCATACAGCTTGTCGATATTCTTATCGACGTCGATGAGATGGGTCAGTCCTTCTTTGGTGAGTTCTACAATGGTTACGCGGTAGAGTTCTCGTTCGACGCGGTCGGGCACGCCGTGGATAGCGCCTTCGAGCAGCGTCAGGGCTTCGCCGACGTCGTCCAGCACGTCCCTGATTTGCCCTTGGGCTTCGAATACGGTATCCCAATCGATGTTGCTTGGCATCAGTCGTCCTCCTCGTCGTCGTAGTCGGCGCCTGCGAGGGCTTCGGGAGGTAGTCCTAGAATAGCTCTCACGGGCTCCATACTATCGGTCAGTGCGCCGATTGCATCGGTGAGGGCGCTAACGATAGCGCCTCGCTCGTGCCCGGCGGCGGTGGATAGTGCATCGAGCAATTCGTCGCGGGCGGCGTTTGCCCACGAGAGTGCGTTATTAACGTGCTCTATGCACTCGGTGTTATTCTTAGGTTTGGCTTTTTCCTCGCCCATTAGTTTTCGTCGTCCGGGTTAAAGACCATGGTGCCGGGTTCCTTGAGGCGTCCGTATCGGATTTCTTCGAGGGTGCGTCGCCAGTCGCCTTCGCCGAAGCCCTCTTCGGGCGCTCGGGCCGTCGGGTAGGGCTCGTCGGCTCCTTCTTCGTGGGAGTAGATGTCGGTCACGACGGTTGCGGCGGCGATGAGTTTGCGGCTGGTGAGGTCAGGGTTGCCGTCGCGCATGCCTTCGGTTACGCCGGAGCGGAGTGCCCAATCGATTTCGTCGTCGAGCAGGTCGCCTTCTTCGGCGACTTCGTCTACCATAGCGCCGAGACCTTGAACGTAGGCCATTTGGTCGGCGGACAGGTCGCCGCCTTCGTAGCCGTTCTCGGCGAATTCGAGGCCAACGATGTAGCCACGCTTGAAGACTTCGACGAGGGCTTCGGGGTCGCCTTCGGAGTCCACGGCCATCTGCTGAAATTCGCTCGTCGCGGTTGCGAATGACATTAGAGTTTCACCTTTCGGACGTAGGTCCACTCGCCGGTTTCGCGGTCGAACTTGTGGAGTTCGGCCTCGGCGGCGTGGTAGAGCTTACGCAGTTTGGCCTTGGCGCGTTCCATGTCTTCGGCGGCGCGGACGTATTCGCGGTGGCCGTCGAATTCGAGCGCGTATGGGGCTGCCATCTCGTTTCGGCTCACTCGGCGTCTCCGTTTCCTGTACTCTCGGGCTCGTTTCTGGAGTTCCCAATCTTCGCGTTGGCTGAGGCCGCGACTTTTGCGAAACCTGATTCGCATCTCGGCGCGCTTACGGCGGCGGCGGGAACGGACGTCATCGTCATCGTCCTCGTCATCTTCCGGATTGGCGACGAGTTCGCCTTCCTCGTCCACTTCTTCGCCGTAAAATTCGTCGAGGAATTCCTCGGCCTCGTCCTCCGTTTCGAACACCGACCATTCGGTCGCGTCGAGGTAGCCGGGTGCGGTCATGCGAGCGCCCCAACCTTCGACGACATCGATGCTGTAGACGCGCCCTTGTCCTGCGAGGTCCATGAGGTATGGGCATACATCGTCCAGATCGGCGACTTCTCCGTCGTAGGCGAGTTCCTCATCGGACAGATCTACGATGTCGCGGGGTATCCATTCAGTCCCCATTGGGCCGTCGAGTTCGACCCAATCTCCGAATACGATTTCCTTCTCCATGAAAGGCATGTCACTTCTCCTTAGTTTTTGGTATCTGCTCTGCTTCTGCCGATTTCGGGTTCCACGGGAACCGCTTCTTCTTGCCATCGACCTTGATCGTGTCTGCGAACTCCTGAAAATACCCACATTTGCTGTCGAGGTACTGGATGGCCGCGTCGAGGTCTTCGGTTTCGAGTCCGAAGTCGTCGGCCAGTTGCAGCACGGCCTTCTTGCCTTTGATGAGGACAATGAAGCCGTAAGGCGGCATAACCTTGTAGGTGCCGGGCACGTCGCCGTGGTCTATCTTGACTTTCATTCAGGGTGCTCCCGCCCGATAAGCTCGTGAATCTCCTTCAGGTATCTATCTGTCATTAACCACCAGCGCGCGGAACCATCATTTTCTGCTCCGGTTAGCTTGTGCTTCTCCCCGTCGGGCGTTGTGATCACAGAGCCCGCAGGGTAGGCGACGACTTTCTTGCTCCCATCAATGTATACGATACCCCCATTGCATCCGCAAAGCAGCAAAACGGCCACGGCAAGCATCAGAATGAACACCCCGAGCACAATCGCGTAGGTCTTGCCGTATTTGCCCATTTGCCGCCTCCCGCCGATTCTATACCACACGCTTTAGCCTGTGTTGGCCTGTGTCGCGTCTTCTCCTCGGGGGTAGGGGTTTGACCCGCCCCTATCCGCCCGCCTTTGCGCGCCGTACCTTCTCGGCCAGCATTTCGGACACTTTATCCGCTTCGCCCGTGGCGACGGCCTCGGCGAAGTCGTGCGCCTCCTGCTTGATGCGTTCCTTCTCGTTTCTCTCTATCCAGTGACGGAGTAGCCAGAGCAAGTTTTTAATCAATTCGAGCCACATGGCTACCTCCCGGTTGTTTTTCTAATCTTATCTGCCAGCCGCATCGCGGCTGCGGCTTCCTTCTGCGCTGCCTTGTTGTCCCACTCACCCTCAGCCATGCCTTGAAGCTGGTTCTCCAGACGATAGAGGAGGTCGTCTATAACCTCCTCTATATCCGGGAGCATCAAATGCGTGGCCGAGACGTCGAGTTCTTCCAACCCCTCGGGCACACCGTACTCATCCCCTTCGGCCTCGTAGTAATCTGTGACAGAATCAACCGACCACACGGCGACGTCCCGCTGTGTAGTAGACCGAAGGGGGATTTCGTGGACTATCATCCTCTCACCATAGCGCCGCCGCACGCGGGGCACACGCGGCGAACGCACGGCTCCGCGCGCCTGTGGGCGTATCTGCGCCCGCACTCGGTGCATACGCAATCACCGCCCGGCCCGAGGGCGCGACCGCCCGGTCCCATGCCGCGCGGTCGGCGTCCCCTGCCGCGCCCCATTCCCATGCCCATCTCGCACCTCCTTACATCATCGCCATGAGTGGTTTCCACGTCCAATGATTGACTTCGAACTTCCCAATGTGGGCTATTGCTATGTCCGCGTTAGAAAAGTCCCAGTTGTTCAGCCAGCCGTGGTCGCAGTGCAGGCAGCATACGACGTGTGAAAGCGGATTGCCGCAGTGCCCGCACCGCAAAGCCGAGACCAACTCCTTTGCCGTATACTCTATCGGCTCCAATAGATCGACTGTCATGTCGTACACGCCGATTTTGATAACCTTCCCGGCGGGAAGGTCGCGTTCAGCATCGATGTGCCAACCCACCACCTGCTGTGTCTGGCCGCAGTAGCCGCATTCGATGATCGCCGACGCGGGCTTGCCGCAGCCAATACACTGCACCCCTACTGGCGTTTCCATGCAACCTCCCTTACTTGGTTAGCTCCGTGGTCTTGCCAAACAACTTCTTGGCAAAGTCCTCCGCAGCATTCCCGCCAATGATGAGCGGAATGCCCCACTTCACCAACTCCACAATGTCCTTCACCGCCTCCTCAGTGAAGCCGCCATTCAGCCACGCCAGCAGCAACACACCAAGAATCAGCAGCCACGTCTTGCTCGACTTCCACAGCCGAGCGATGCCCTTCGGGGCAACCGCCGACACTACCGCTCCAGCATCTACCTCTGCCATGATACCTCTCCTTTATCAGTGAGGACGACCTTTTGGCCTCCTCCGCGATCTCCTGCTGCTAAATCCCATCTTCAAGCCGCCGGGACCAGTCATCCCCGGCACTCTCATCCCCGGAACCCTCGGAATGCCCGGAATCCTCGGCGTTCCGCTAATTACATCCTCCACGTCCCCCTCATCCATCCCGACGAGGTTCGCGCCCTCTTCGGCGCCCTCTTTGATCGCAGCTTCCGTCTTCGCATCCCTTCGCTTCTGCTCCGCCTCCGCACGCATCTTCTCGGCGTCGGCCATCGCCTCCTCGCGCCGCGCATCCGCCTCCGCACGCAGCTTCTTCATCCTCTCCTGAATCTCTTCTCGCTGCCGATTCGAACGCTCTATGATCGACGAGATGTCGAAGTTGCGGTACGCATCCTTCTCCGTGACAATCTCCCCCGTCTCCTCATTAATCCAGAAGGGCTCGACTATCTCGTATTTCTCCCGCAACTTCTGCACCAACTCATTATACGCTGCCAAGTCTTCCGGATCAATCTTCATCCTACCCCTCCTTAGTGACCTCGTCCAGCACAAACTGCGCCAGCTTGTCCATAATTGACGCCTTGGCCGTATTCGCTATCACACCCGCTACCGCATCCAAATCAACCGGCTTCTGCGGATGAGCTACAGCAATAAAGCCATTTCCCTTATCCTCACCCTCGACGATGTTCAACGTCGCCGTCCCATCGATGAAATTAAGCACAACCGCTGCCGCCCGCTGCTTCTTGTCCACTACACTCGTGGTCGCGGTGAGTTCAGGAACGGCCTTGTCCTGCTCCTTCGTTACTGGCGTTGCCGTGAGTTCTACAGGTTCTACCGGCATTTCATTTCTCCTTTACTTGATGGAAATCTTCAAGTCCTTGGCAAACTCCTTCGCCCACGCATCGACCTCTTTGTCGCGCACAGACGCCTTGTCGAAGGTCTTCTCCCAAATGTGCTTCCGTACCCCCTCCTCATCATCTATTAGCCGCACAGCCCCATACAGTAGCCCGTCCTTCTTCTCCTTCACCTTCTCCAGAAACCTCGCCATCCCAACCCCTCCTCATCTACGGCCTGTTGAAGCTGCCCACACCCGTGCCCCAGTCGTTCTGATTGCCAACACCCGCGCCAAGCACCAGCCCCTCGCCCCGGCAGTGGTTGTTGACCATCTCGCTCTGCTGCACATTCGCATGAAAGAAGATGCCGTTCGTCGCGCAGGTCTTGCATCGGTTGCCATTCACCAGCACGTCGATGGTATTCCCCGCACCCGTCGCATTCAGATGTATACCATCCCGACCTATATTCGAGATCATGTTGGAGGCAATCAACCCATCCACACAATCGTCCATATAGATTCCGTCACAGACGTTGTTCGCGTCAAAGTCGTATATCCAGTTCCCAACGCAGCCGACCGTATTGCACCCGGCCAGATTGATCCCCGGAACCCCCGCCCCCGTCCCCCCGCTGATCCGATTCATCGAAACCTGTACCCGATCCCCATTCGCGTAAATCCCATGACTCCCCGGCGTGTCAACCCAGTTGCCATTGATCTGACAATCGTCCGAGCCGTTTGATGCCAGAATACCCTCAAGCCCCGTCGTGAAGGTGTAGTTGTAACAAACACTGGAAGACGTTGTGCCACTCAGTACAATGCCCTCAGACGTCGTCAGCATAACCGTATTGCCATGAACCGTGACCCGCGCCGAACTCGTTACGTTGATACCATCCATGCCAGCATTAGCATCCCAATCGTATACTAGATTGTCCATCACCTTCGAGAAGTCACAGTCATTAAGATAAATGCCATTAGTCGCCGCCGTGACGCCTCTGAGTATCTGATTGCCAAGCACCTGCGCCCGGTCAGCCTCCACAAGCCGAATCCCCGTGCCCGCTACAGTATCGATGAAATTATTGGCGACGAGCAGGTTGTCGGGGTCAGTGCCTCCAACATCCCAGATAAAAATGCCCTCTCCGGTACAATCCTCGATGTAGTTATCCGAAACGATTCCATTGACACCATCCTGCCAATAAATGCCTCGCATGTTGGCTTGGGCATCCCAATTGAAAATGTGATTAGTTTGCACCATCGCAGCGTCGCAATTAACCAGCCAGACCGCATGCTTGACAGCAGTTACGCCATTGCAGATGTGGTTGCCAGCTATCTGACAACGGTCGCCGTTCTGGACGTAGATGCCGTGGTTAGTAGGGGTATCTATTATATTCTGCCCAATCACCAGATCGTCCGGGTCAGTCCCCGTCGTGTATGCGTAGATGCCGTGGCTCGTCGTGTCCGTAATCACATTCCCAATCACCGTCACCCGAACCGTCGCGGTAATCTCGACGCCGTAAGTGCCGAGGGCGATGATGTTGTCGGCAATCACCGACTCGTCGGACGTCGTGTCAATCTTCACCCCCGCAACCCCCGCGCGAAGATCATTCCCAATGACCGCCGTCCAATCAGAGGCAATCACGTGGATCTGCTCGCTCGCGTTGTCGTAGCTGATGTTGCCATTGCAGACGATATGGTTGCCGGAGTTCAGGGTGATGCCGTCCGCGCCGCAGGAGTTGACGTTGTTGCTGTTAACCACCGCCTGCCCGGAGTTGTCCATGTTGATGCCGTTCAGCGAAGCGTCCTGAACCATATTGCCGCAGACTATCGACTGCGAGCAGGTCGAGACCTTTATCCCGTCCATGTTCGCAGCAGCGTCCCAGTCCCAGACGTTATTGTCGCTCGCCTGCGAGTAGTCGCAGTTGTTGAGGTAGACGGCGTAGGTCGCTGCCGTCACCCCATTGGTGATGTGGTTGCCGAGCACCTGCGCACGGTCGCCGTTCTCGACGAAGATGCCGTGGCCGGTGGGCGCGTCAACCATATTGTTTAAGATGAGGTAATCGTCAGGATCGTCGGTATCGGTGTAGCAGTAAATCCCATGACTCGCTGGACTGTAGATCATATTACCTTCGACCGTAGTCCATTGCCCGCGATGGAGTTCGATGCCGATACCGCCGCAATCATAGATATTGTTCATCGAAACGACTGAATAGTCGACAACCCCGCTGGATTCGATGCCCGAGCCCCCGGCACTTATGATATTATTGCCGATAATCATTCCACGTCCAAGATTCGTAGTTTCAATTCCAGCCCCGCCGGTTCCGAATATCCAATTGTCGCTGAACAGGCTGCCGGTGACATTAACGCCATTTATACCCGCATCGCCAATCTGTCGTAAGGTGTTCCCGGTAACATGCACGTACAACCCATTGATACGTATGCCATCTGCCGTAGCAGCGCCATCCCAATCAAAGATGAGATTGTCTGCAATCAGGCTATAGCCCCCGTCATGATCGATTCCATGAAACCCTGCCGCCACCGTCAATCCCGATACATGATTGCCAGACATCAGGCATCGATCAGCATCTTCAGTTCGAATGCCATTCGCTCCCGGAGCCATAATCATATTACCAGAAATTATCATGTCGTCAGGGTCCGTCCCACCAGCATCCTCTACAAGGATTCCTTCGGCGCTTGTTGCATTCGTGTGATTGTCCCGGACAGATCCATGGAGGCCATCTGTCCAGTGGATACCGATCATCCCCGCCGCAGCGTCCCAGTCATCGATCATGTTGTCGTCGACCATCGAATAATCGCAATTGTCGAGGAAAATTGCGAACGTCGCCGCCGTCACCCCATTCGTAATATGATTCCCAAGCACCTGCACCCTATCAGCGTCCTCACACCGAATACCATCACCGCTCGGCGCATCAATCATGTTCCCGCTGACGATGCAGTCGTCGGGGTCAACTCCCGCCGCATCGTCAAGCCAGATGCCGTGACCGCTGCAAGTCAAGATGCTGTTGTCGCTGATAATCCCCTTAACTCCATCCGTCCAAAGGATGCCGCCCATATTAACCGCAGAGTCCCAATTCTCAATGATGTTATTGCATACCTGCGAATTGCTTGTCTCCTGCATGTGGATTCCATACGTGGTCGCAGTCTGCCCCCAACTGATACTATTCCCAAGTATACTGAGCCTCTGGCACGCTTGCGCTAGAATGGCGCTGGATTCGGGAGCGCATATGATGTTATTGGCAATGATGTTCTGCGAGGGCTGCGCGCCGTAAAGCACAATCCCGTAGCCGCTAGTCTCATGGATTACGTTCTCGTCGATAGTGCAGAACTGACACGAATCTATGGCAATGCCATACATCGCGGCAGCGGCGTTCCAGTTCTCGATGTTGTTGCTGTTGACTTGAGCATAGTAACATGTATCGATGTGAATGCCGAACGTGGCACCCGTCACCCCGTTGAGCACATGATTCCCTAACACCTGCACGCGATCCGCATTCGTGCAGGAAATCGCATGGTCGGAAGGACCGTCGATCAAATTCCCGTAAACAATGCAATCGTCAGGATCAACAGGGCCTGCCGCAGAAGCGAGTTGAATCCCAATGCCACCCGTAGCAGTGACGTAGTTGCTATGGACAATCGTGTTTATCCCGCCGCTCACCAAAAGCGAATCGTCGCGATCATTGCGGAAGATATTGTTATGCACCCGTGCGGAATTCACCGTAAGCAGCGTCAACGAGCGCCCCGCCGCAGGCCCCGTGTCGTACACGACGTTGTCGCTGATGAAGTCATGACCATCATTGACGTAAACCGTATCCGTCGTCGTCTCCACAACCGCGTCGTCGACATCACAAGTGACACGGAAATCACGAAGCTCGCAGCCGGTGTTCGTGATGTTCAGACCGTAAAGAGCACCACCGTCAATTTGGAAGTCGAGGTGAGAGTTCTCGTGGCCGATGATCTTGATGTTCGGCTTGGCAATATTCACCTGATCGGTGATATCCCGACGGCCATTGCAGAGGATAATCCATCCCCCATCCGCAGGCAGCCAATCGTGCGCCTCTTGCAGCCCGCCCGTGGTCGTAGCCGGATTCAGCGCCTCGTGGATGATGCACCACGCAATCTCGGTCGCGCCGAGTATTACGGCAGCGCTGGTCGCGGGAGCCTGCGTGCCTATCCTATGTCCGAATGCCATTGCAGTCGCATCCTTTCACGGCCCCCTGCGCCGGTGGCCGTCTCATGCCCACGTGGATGAACTGCTTCACCTCCCGTGGAGTCAGTTCGGACATGATCCAAAGGGATTCTTTTATCAGTACTTCTCGGAACCAGCAATCAATGTCAGTCTTGGCGTGCATATCCTTACCGGCATCAACCGCGTTCATTCTGCATCCGCCTCCACACGCCCACCGGAGCCAGCAAGACATGCAGTGCTTCCGCAAGTAAAGTCGGTTGTCCAGCCACTTCGCCCGCGAGGGCTCGTGAATGCCATTCCATACGTCGCCGATTTTGCAGTCGCCTTCGTGGTGACAAGCGAAGATATTCCCTTCCGCATTCGCGGTGATGTAACCATTGCCCGCACCGCAATCCGTCGCGTTCGGCTGCTGCATCGCAAGCCGACGAATAAATATCATGAACAGCGACATTCTCGCCTGCCTGCCTGCGCGAAGACGCTCGACAATCCACTTGGCTACATCATGAAGTGGATCGCGGAACTGCTCTATGTTCTTCATGGTGATCGCAACGCCAGTCTCAAAGGCATTCGTCACACAGCTTGCCTCGCTCAGGCTTATCGGCTCATACGAAACGTTATCGGCATACCCCTGATCGCAAAGGTCGTTCAAAAACGCCACCTGCTCCACCAAATCCGCGCCCTTACCTGTAAACGAACCCCTGAGAGTTACCCCGCCAAGCCCCGTGGATTTCTTTATCAGTTCCAGCCCTCGCATCGTTGCCTCGAAGGCATTCTCCCCATTCTTGAGAGGGCGCTGCTGATTGTGAATATCCTCCTTGCCGTCAATGGAGTATATCATGCTGAAGTGATGCGCCGCAAGAAAGTCGCATATCTCCGGCGTCATCAATGTCCCATTCGTCGTAATCCCCACCGAAAACCTCGCTGCCGCCTCCTTCGCCAACGACTCGACGTACTTGGTCGACTTCTCGACCAAATCAAACGCCAGTAGCGGCTCCCCACCGAAGAACGACACCGATACCGGGATGTTCGCTTGTACCGAGCGATGGAAATCTACCATCTCAATCGTTCGCTTGGCAATATCCCAAGTCATAACCTTCGCCTTCGTCTTGGGGCGGTAGTTCCTATGATAGCAGTAGGCGCAGGAAGCATTGCAGCCACTTGTAACGCTTAAAACAATTGCTATCGCCTTCCCCGTCGGATTGACCCCGAACTGCGGCTCGTAATCATACGGCGTCGGCGGCTTCTCCTTTTTATCCAGTAAATAGACGTCCATGCTGTTTACGTCGTACCCAATGCGCTTGCCGTGAATATCCATAACCTTAACCATCGGCTTGCTTGCCGGGTACAGGTTCTTCTGCTCGTCCAAGTTCAGCCGAATCATGGCCTTTTCTCCATTACGGTGGGGGACATGGAATATCCACTATGCATTGGACTTGACATCCTACCTCACAAACCGTCTGCCCACAGCCCTGATGCGCTAAATCGCACGCCGCTTGGCACGCCACCTGACAACCTACATCGCAGTAATACAACTCACACCCCGTTTGACACGACCCCGTCTCACACGGTCCCGTAATGCAGGGGTACGGTGGAATCTGACAAGACCCCGTAACGCATACGTGCTGGCACGGCGTAAGCTGACAAGCCGCCTGACACGCTGCCTGACACGCTGGCTGACAGCCCAACTGACACGCCGCCTGACACGCGATTGCGCAAGCGCCCGCAGGATTCCCAGAAGCAGCAAGAATCCGAGTATTCGGATCAATCGAAGTGCCTGCGCGAAGGTTTCCAAACGGGTTCTGCCTTGCCAAAGCCTAAGCCTCTACACGCCAATCAACTCGCTGACAAGCACCCTCGAAGGCGCTGCCGCCGCAATAGCCCACAGGGCTTCTTCCGGACTCACGTCGAGTTGTATCACTCCGCCATCGCCAGCATTCGCCGCCGACGCCGCAATCAGAGCGATCCCGTTCGCCGCCAGAACTCCATTCGTAGTTCCGACATGAACGAGATTCATTGACTTGTTTTGAATCTCCACGGAGACTCTAAGGGGGTTGGTCCCCGCAGCGATAAGTTGCGTCGCCGCCGCCAGAACGTTAATCGGGGTCTGAATTAACTGCTGCCCCGGTTTCGCTCGATGGCCAAGACCAACCTCTCCCATGGGTTAGACTCCAGAAAGTTCAACAACGAGGAGGTTTGAATTCGCGCCGGTGGCGATTGCCCACAGCGCCTGATGCGGACTGAGATCAATACTCCACGTACCCCCATCGCCCGCATTCGCAACTGACGCCGCCGCAAGCCCTCGTCCGGTCGCAGCGACAACGGTGTTATCAACACCGATGTAGATGATATTGGTGGATTTGTTCTGGAAGAAAACAGATACCCGCATGGGCATTGGACCCGCAACAGTGAGAAGCTGACCGGCCGCAACCCCCACGGCTTCCGACGTGAGAGTTATGCCTTGACCGGGCTTTATGCGCATCCCAAAGCCGACTTCGCCCATTGTCTAGCTCCTAATATCTGGCGTACTTTCTGTCGCCAAGTTCCTTCTCGTCGGCTCCAATGGCCCACCACCATCCGGTGATTCTTGCGGATACATTTATAGCTGCACCGCCACCGTTAGTGGCGGAAATTTCAAACGTGCCCGGCCCCGTGAGGGATTCGTGACACTTCTTCAGGTCGCCGGGATTGACTGTATTTGCCGAAGGTAAATACACGTTCGGAACGCCAACGGGAATATTGGGAATCACGACTACGCTTTTAGTGAGCGCGAAACGCACATTGGCAAACCCAAGCGGCGGGCAAGACCATCCGAAATACTCAAGCATGCACATCTGGCCTTGGTTGACGACGAACTGGGCAATCACAACCGTTGCTCCGGCGCCGACAGCGACATCTATCCCCATCACGTCCCACGCGTGATCGCGTAGACCCGGAGCATTTTCTTTACTGAGTGCGACGACCGTAGCGGGCTCGCGTGTGGCAAGGTGCTGCTTGGGACTTCCGATGGCCGGATGAATCTGTTCGTATGGCATGATCTCCATGCCATCTCTCAGTTCACCAAGCCCTCCTTCGTTTTGGCTACGATCAGTGTCTTCGATGAGTTTTGCCAGTTCGTCCTGACCGCCCATAGGGTTTCCCTCCATGCGCGCCCGCGTCTGGCAATCGCCTATAGACTACCACGCCCGCGCGCGCCTGTCAACAACTTTCTACTACGAATAGGACTCGCGAGTATACTCGCTGCCTATTTCACGTATAGCTTCACGCCCGCGATGCAGGGCCATACGGTTCCTGCGCCCGCAGCCGTAATAGTCAAGTTGATCGCACCGTTCCGCTCAATGAACCACGGCTCGGGGAAAATGTACGGCCCCATGCCCGTGCCCATTGCGTCCGCTGCCTGCATAATGCCAGCCGCCGGAAGACCGTTCATGATTATCCGACCAGTCTCCGCGTCGGACAGGTACATCGTCGGGTCCGCGCCAAGGTTCGTTACGTACATGATCTTGTGCCCGACAAAATGACCGTCCGGACCAACAGACATGCGGAACGTGGCTGTACCCGCGCCAGCGAATACTGCCGGGTTGTCCGTAGTCAGAAAATACGGAACGGCGATGTTGTATCGCTCTAGCTTCTTCTTAATGAAGTTGTCGAGCTTTTTCGACCCCGCAGCAGACGGGTAGAACCGACGCCCGCCAATCGCAAATCGGACGTTAGCCCCCGCCACGCCGAGGTCAGTGAAATTCACGCTCAGGCTGCGCCTCTGATGCAGGAAAAGCGTCTGCGGGAGAAGGAAGGGCGCTATCTTTACGTCGCCGTCACCCGCTGCGCCCGCCGTGCCGCCGACGATATTGGCAATGTGAATGGGCTGGTTCATCAGCACGCGCCGCGCAGACCTGTCTTCGATGGTCATAGTTACGGGGTTATTCCACTGCCCCGTGAAACACATGCCCTCGAAAGGCCCTTCCTGCGTGACATTCATCGGAATCATGCCCGAGATGCCAGCCGCAGCAACCACCGCCACGGTGTTCGGAGGATCGGTGCAAAGATAGTACGGGAACGTCATGTGCTTGAGCGGATTGATCTCAAGCGATCCATCAGGTAGCTTGTTGAAAAGTTCGAGACTCATGGTATTCCCCTCTCTGGCCTTAAGGGTTGTTCCTATAGCGAAGGGCGGAGGCGGGAGGTATCATGAGCCAAGCAGGGGTGTGACTCCTGATGGCCTCCGCCCCTCACGCTGTATTGCTCGGGGGGAGGGCACCGTCCCTCCCCCCGAAGCATTCCATCCCGATCTAGATCGCGCGGTTGTAAATCCCGACGAGGTAGACCTGTATCCGAGTATCCGCCGTCACAGCGACCGCCCCGAGGGGGTAAGTCAGTGTGGCAGAGAACACCTCGTTGCTGTTGATGATGATGGGCCGACGCTTAATCGTGAAGTTGTAGTAAGAGTCGGTGCGGCTTGGCCCGTTCGAAAGCGAGAAGATTTCCGCGCCGGGCGCAGCCTGACCGTCAATGGTGACTTCGCCGGTCGTCATTGTACCCGCAGGAATCCTCGTGAGAGGAACCTGCAGCCACGGGCGCTGCTGCCCGAAGTTGAACGTGAACACGCCGGTGTCGTAGATACCCTGATAATTCGCCGCCACGTTGACGCTCTGCTGGTACTTGAACTTGAAGCCGTAGAGTTCGAAGTTATTCGGCGTACCAAGCTGAGACGCCTGCTGGAGATTCGTGTCGGCAAGGGTCTTCGCCACAGCCGTGACGGGCATCGGCTGCCCGAGCGGGATGGCGAAGAACTGCATCGCAGCGGCTCCAGCCGCCGGATAGATATTGGTGTCATAGATGGGCTGCTTCAATGGACGAAGAACGCCCTGCGGTGCGGCGCCTCCGAGCGCAAGCCCTGCCTGCTTTGCCATCGTATTTCTCCTTTCTCTTCCTGCGGCTTACAGAGCCGCGTACAGAATTCCCATGAGATAGGTGCGCACGCGGGTGATCGCCGTAATACCAACCGCGCCGAGGGGCCAGTTCAGATTCACGCCGAACGTCTCGTTGGAGTGAAGCCTGATAGCCTTGCGACCAATCGTGAAGCTGTACATCTCTGCGGGCGAACCTTCGCCGCAATACAGCCATTCACGAGCGTAGGCAGCCACGAAACCATCGCCCTGCTGCCCACCCGTCGGACCCACGCCCCGAGGAATCTCCGTAAGCGGAATCTGCAGCCACGGGCGGTTGACCCCGAACGTGAATTCGAAGACGCCCGTTTCGTAGATTCCAAACGCATCGCCCGCCGAGCCGTCTGCAGCAGTGATCAACTGGGCCTCGAAGCAGAACCCGTACAGGTCGAACATCTGAGGGGTTCCAAGCTGGCCCGCCTGCTCCAGATTGGTGTCGGCAAGCGTCTTGTTCGCCGCAGCCGCCGCGATGGGCTGACCGAGGGGAACACTGAACATCCGCAACTGCGCCTGACCAGCAATCGCGTACTGCATTGTGTCGTACAGCGGCTGCTTTAGCGGTCTGAGTGCAGCGCTTGGAGTCGGCGCACTCACAACCAATCCTGCTCTAGACATTGCTCACTCCTTTCTATCCGGCCCGTTCAATCTCACTCAAGGACGAATTCCTTGGCTTCTTCAGAGCCGGTCAAGTCCTAGAAAGACTCCTGATAGATGTAGTCGTTCATCTGCGCTACGCCCGAGGTATCATACTCAAAATCGAGCGCCCCGAGCGCCGGAGCCGCAGCAACCTGACTGAGCGTGGCGAAATCGCGCACGTCCGTCGGCGCCTCCATCATGTCGAAGCCGGTCGCGTAATCGCTCATCGGCAATGAGGCATAGTCGCTCAAGCCGAGGCCGAGACCGGTCTTCTCGCTGATGAGCGCAACAACGTCAGTCACAACGCGCGTCATGACGACGAGGGCTCCGCCCATAGCGATACTGGTCTGAACCTTCCGGCGGGTAGAATCGCTGCATCCCGCCATCTTGCAAACTGCGCCCGCGCCGTAGCCGAGTGCGCCAGCGACGGCAAGGGTGAAGGCGTTGTCGTACACATACAGCGCCTTGCTCGCGTATGCGCCAGTCGCATCGGCGATACGCGACCTGATGCCGAGCTTGCTCTCAATGAAATCGCCGAGGTAAGCATCGGCCACGCCGACCGCGAGGCTTCCGCCCGCAATCTGCGCCATGCCCTTGAGGAAGTCCGTCTTGAACATCTCCTTGACCGAAGCCTGAAAACCTTTCAAGCTAAGAGCACCGGCACCGGGGTTGTATCTCACAGGATTGTAGCTGACCCTGCGGCTGCTACGCCTGCGGCTACGCCTGCGAGGATTGCGCCTCGCCCGGCTCTTGCGCCGCCTGCGCCTACGAGGATTCGCCGCGACCTTGCCCCAATAGCTGACCCGAGTCTTCCGACGACGGGCGGGCTTGTGCCTCCGGCGGTAACTACGAAGCTTCTTCTTCTTCACGCCGCGCTTCCTTACATACGAAGACGACCGGCGCCTCTTGCGACCCGCCCAACCGATCTTGGCGGCGATGCTGTGGTCACTCTTCTGACGCTTCCAGCCCTTGCGTCTGCGCCTGCTGGTCGCGCGTGTGCGTCTGCGCGGCTTCGCAGCCGTGGTCCGACGCTTGCGCTTGCGCCCGGCCTTTCTCGCCGCCGCGCTGCGCCGCGCCTTCTTGGCCCTGCGCTTTGCCCAACCGCGCTTCGCGGCTCTGCTGCGCTTGACCGACTTACCCTTTGGCCAAGCGTTCCTGCGGACCCGACGCTTCCGACGCTTCGGATTGGCGCGGGCTTTACGCCGCTTGACGCGACGCAGTCTCCTTCTCGCCATCTTTGTGCCTCCTCTCGGATTTAAACCTATACCTGCATATTTCTGCAAATCTTTTTGACTCATCCGTCGGCGGGATTTGCGGCCGCTTGGATTAAGGACTACTGCCAGCATGGCTCATCCCCTCATCCAGTCATCAATGTAGAACTCGCCGGGTAGAGTGAGCACCATCTTCCCGTCCCGACTCATCACCTTCAAGGGCCTTTCTCCGGACTCCTCGCCGTAAGGATGAACAAACGTAGAGCCACGTTTGGAACTTCCCTCAATTTCCTCGGCGTCGTAGGATTCCGCTGGCGCCCTCCCCATCCCAACAAAGAACTCTATTTGATCGGGCTCACCGACCGGGATATCTTTTACGATGATCTCCGTCGGCTCCGTCCCGTGGAACTCCGTAAACTTCACTATCGCCTCTTCGAGCATATCCAGCTGGTCGTCATCGAGCATCTCGTACAAGTCGTCAATGTCGATTCTGAACTCGCCATCCTCGTCACGCGGAATCCTCCTCCGCTCCGCCGTCTGCGGGTTCACAATCAGCAAGCTCGGGTTGCGCCTGATCCGCCTCATGCCTTCTGCGCCGCCTTTATAATCACCCAAGTCCCGGCAGCAACAATCCCAAGAGCTATCAGCGTACCCTTACTGATACCCAGTCCCGCTCTCTCCTCGGCAGCGGGCAATCTCTTGTCTACGAAATTGACTCCCGCCGCATCCTTCTGCGCGTAAGCCGCGCCTATGTTCTTGATGGCGGTGTCGAAAACTTCTCCCCAAGGCACCCGCGCGGCGGCTTCACTTCCCATCGACGCCTTCTCGGAAATAACCGTCTGCGCGGCTTGCGTGATTGCCGCCTCGGAAGACACGGCGTCGCCGAGGTAAATTGAATTGGCGCTGAAAGCATCTTCCATTTTTTCCGTCTCGAGCGCTCGCGGGTCGACCTCCTGCGTCGTGATCTGCGGAGCGACTCGTGCCGCGTTCCTTTTGATGTCATTCGCCCAATGCACGTGGGGCTCTATCGGAGGCTCTCCCACGCGCACCATAGTGCCGGGGTATTCGACGTGGAAGTCGTCGTCCATGGGCGACTGGCCTTCCGGTCCCGAGTAATACGTCGGGAATACATCGAGGGTCTTGCCGAAAATGCCCGCCTGAGTTCGTAGCGGGGGCACGGTTCGCATCGGCTTGGTGCGAAAGCCGGGCCAGTAATAAACGTTGCGGTGCGCGCCGCCGGGACTGTAACCTGTTTCCCGGTGGCGGAACCCGACCGGCTTGTCGAGTTTTCGTGGCATGGGGCGACCCTCTGCGGGCAACTTCTTGCGGCCAACTGCTGCGATGGTGCCGTTGCGCTTTGCGAGTGCGAGTTCATTCGCCATCGTTACCCCCTCGATCCTCGCCAAATCTTAGTCGCGCCGGGAATCTTTGCGCGCATGTGTTCCCATCCCATTCCCTCGTCTTTATTTGCGAGGTCGACGTTCACCCACTGGCGACGTTCGGGGATGTAGACACGACTGTAGACGTGGCTGTAGCGGGTTGGATAATTCGGGTCTTTGATAGTGACGAAGACGGTGCGAAGTCCTATCGCTTCCGCCATGGTATTGAAAAGGGTGCTCAGGCAATCGCAATCGCCTGCCCCCCGCCGAAGCGCCTGCTTCGGACTGTAAATCGTTTCGACTCCGACTGGATCCCAGATATAGTTCATTCGACTATTGATGTATTTGTAAATCGCGCCGACCTCGTTGAGGTGGTCTCGGGCGCGAGTTCCGGAATTTTTCACAATCGACGCGGCTAGATTCAGAATCTCTGGATCGCGTTTGCCGCGCGAGACGAGACCCTGCATTTTTCGGATGGTTGCAGCGGTGCCAAGAGGCCCGGCGGGTATCTCTAGAAGCTGCTTCCTCAAGGTGTCCTGCGTATGCGCTAGTTGCGCGTCGCAGGCACGTGGAGTGCCGTCTTCCGACCTAGCTGGCCGTCATTGAAACCGTGAAGGTGTTCCGAACTTTGCATCTTCTGCAAGGAGGAAACTCAATCTCAACTTCGGCCTCGCCTTCGGCCATGATTCTGAGCGTCGCGAGAAAGCGACCGCACTCCTTGCATCGCAGTTCCTTCCCTTCGTCTTCTACAATACGCTCTTGATCGCCAGTTGTCAACTTTATTTCCGAGAAAAACCAGTTTTTTTATTTGGACTCTTCTTCGTCTGGTGCTCCTTCTGAAATGGTATCTGCCCACACGCCAAGGAAGTCGCGTAAGCTTTCGCATTCCTCGTCGCTCGCCGAATCTACGATCTCCAGCACACCGGCCAGATTATCGCTGATTTGCTGAAGTATTTCGTTTCGCTCCTGAGCCTTGGCCACTAAAGACTGCTGCGCTGTCGCAATGTCCGCCAGCTTCGAATTGATTCCGTCAATAACATCAAAGAAGTGGCTGCCTTTCCCGCGAGCAACCTCTCCCATTTCGGCCAATACGCCCTTGAGTGACATGCCTAGAAACTTTCAGGCTGCTCTACTGTAACTTCCTCGGCTTTATCCTCCTCCTGATCGTAAACGTCGGAATCGTTTACCGCTGCTTCGTTTTCCCCTATCTCCCCCACAGACACCGCCCCCTTGGGGGGTTGCTGTGAAGTTGCAGCTTCGATATTCACCTTGAGCGCATTCACGGCGGACATGATCCACTGCCGCTTGCCGGGGTCTTGGATGAGGGCCATATACTGATTCTGCAACGGCCCGTCCATGAACGGCACAACTACATTGATAACATCCTGCATAGTGCCGCAGTCCATGAACTGACCCCTAACATCCGCAGGCAAATACTTCACGGCTTCAGTTGCCCACTGAGACTCCAGCGGCGCTTGCGTTGCCTCCTGAGCTAAAGCTCGGAGAAGAGCAAGCATTACTTTCGCACGCTGAGCCGCTGCTTCATCGACCTCCGACCCCTGAGCGACAGCCGCCGGTTGGGGGGGAATAGAGACTGCGCTCGGGGTCGGGGGCCGTGTCGGTGTGGCCACGGGTATCGCCGAGGGGCGCGGTGGTGTGGCCACAGGGGGCGCTGGTGCGCTAACCGGCGCCGGAGGGGCCGCTGGTAGCGGCTGCGGCGCAGGAGCCGCCTGTGGCGCCGACGCGCCCTGTATCCTCTGGCTGAGGGCTGCTATGCCCCCAAGAATGGTATCTGCGACCTTGGAGCCGGTATCGAACTCCGCTTCGGTCTTATTTCCGCCTCCGACGCCAGCGAATTCAGCCCCCATAGTAATGAGGCCCATCATCTGCTCTGCGTCGGCCCGGCGGTCGGCATGCTTCTCTGTGAGCATGCCCTTGAGAAGTTCAACTTGTGTGGCAGCGGCAGATGACGTGGCTTCGGCGATGGCCTTCTGGTTCAACTGCTGCGATTCGTTCATCTTCATCATCATCTGCATCATGAGCGCCATGGTTTCCTGCCGCGCAGCAGCGCCATCGGTGCCGGATTGCATCATGGTTCTCATCATGAGTTCCATGGATTTCATGTTCGTCTCGCTGGATGCGCGAATTGATTCCACAATGGGCATAAGCTCGGCGCCCTTGTCGCTTCGGCCCATCTCGCGGATTTCGTTGCGGAGTGTGTTCAATTCCTCCCGGTGTCGCATTTCCTGCCGCAGGAGTTCAATCTCGTGATTACTATCCCCACCTTCGCTTAGGTCTGGCATTGACAACTGCGCGCGAGCCTCGTCCTCCTCCTGAAATCGCTGAAGGCGCTTCTCAAGCTGGCGGCGCTGCTCGGCCTTCTTCTCCTCAAGCTCTAGCTTCTTAATATCAATCTGCATCTGCTTTACTTCGTCGTCGGGACTCTTCGCCCCTTCGGTTTTCGCAAGCTGCTCGTCTGGCATTTTCGGGATACCGGGGATGTAAAACTGCTTCCTTCCCTTTGGGACTCCCCGATCATCGAGTACCCTGATGGCATACGTCCCGCCTCCGTATTTCTCCTTGATTTCGGCTTGGAGTTCCTCGAAAGTAACATCAAGGTCGTATCGTTCCAAGATGCCCTTTGACGGGATACCATTGATGTATGTCGGCTTCATGCGATCAACACTAATACTGCCTGCACCGCCATAGGCACGCACGGCTTGGATGATGGAGGTCATCTCGTCGCTGTGCTCCAGCGGCTCGTCGAATTCCTCAGTTGTGGTACGAGTTACTTTGCGCTTACCTTTTTCAGACTTCTTCTTCCGAGGCCGACCCCGCTTGCGCTTTTTCTTCGGTGGCTCAGGTTCCTCGTCTGGCTCGGGCTCCGAATCGTCTTCGAGTTCCGGCTCATCCTCGGGCTCGGGTTCCGAAAGCTCGTCGTCGTCGGGGTCGAGACTTGAAGTCTCTTCTTCGCTGGACTCGTCGTCCAACCCTTCAGGAAGCTCATCTTCCACAGAGTTCTCTAGGTCATCTGGTGCGACCATAACGCAATCTCCTCTCGCATTAGGACGTGAGTTAGAATACCAACGTCAGGAGCGTTGATATATGGCAGACATGAGCGCGTGACAATGCACATACGCAATGAAAAAGGCTACCTCCCAAGCCTTGTACTCCCAGAATACACGCCCAACCGGGCTTTGTCAAGGGAGAAATCTGATATATTCTGAAAATTCTCGGTTTTTATCGCGCGGAATCTGAAAATTCCGACGCCAAGTTTGCAGTTCGGCAACGAAAACGCCAGCAGCGGGCTCCCTTGGCGTTATGCACACCGGCTCGGAATCCTAAGCGCCCGGCGGCTTATACCTTGCAAGCCCCCGGCTTATACCATCTAAGCCCCCGGCGGGGCCTATACTATAGGGGCGGAAAATAAAGTTTTTGTAAAAAACCGCTTGACTCCCGGCCCGGCCCATGGTATAGTACCAACGAAGGAATAGGGGCGGCGCCGGGGCTTAGGGGCCTAACGAGGCCCGACCGCCGCCGCCCACCGGGGCCTTTCGGGGCGCAAGCGGGGCCGGAAAAAAACGAAAAAAAACCGAAAAAACCGCTTGACTTCCGGGCCGGAACAGGGTATAATACTAGTGATGGGCGGGGGGCGGTAGCGAGGCCCCCCTAGAAGCAAGCGCTCTTTGACAACCGAATATCGGCGTTCCCTGCCCTAGAATGCCCTTCAGGGGCGGAATCGGAAGGGGGACGTTACCATGGCAGACAAGGCGAAGAAGACCGAAGCCAAGGCGATGAGCGAGGCCGACAAGGCCAAGCTAATCAAGGCCCGCAAGGAAGCCGCAGAGGCCGCGAAAATCGCCAAGGAGAAGATCGAGGTCGTCGAGACGCTCAAGGGGGAGCACGACGAGGCCCTTCGGGCCGGGATCGAGGCCGAGTTCGACGCCAAGCTGGCCAAGCTGCGCGCGTGGAAACGCGAGCAGCTTGAGGCGCTCGGCATCGGACGCACCAGAACGGGCGAGACCCACTACTGTCCGGTCGGGCTGCGCGAGGTGACCGAGAGAAACGGCAGCCTCTACTTCAAGATCGTCGACCGCAAGACGGGCGAGGTCTTGGAGGAGGCGTCGGTCCCCAAGGACGGCGCCGCCATCACCGCGATGTGCAAGGACGTGACCGCCCGGTTCCGCCCCCGCTATGCGGATGGCGACTGGGACGGGAACCACGAGGGAGGCTGGAAGGTCAAGCTGCGCAAGAAGGCCGGTCTCCAGAAGTCGAAGAAGTAGCAACCACCACGGGAACGCCGAATATTCGGGGGAGGGGCCGCTGGCTGCGGCCCCCCCGTCGTGGCGGGGCTCGACGAGCCTCCCCACGACGGGCTTTGGCCCGGAGAGGAAGGAATCGGTTGGCAGACCGTGGAGTAGCCAGAACAATAGAGCCTGCGGAGGATGGCAGTCCTCCAACGGCCACCAACTGCCCCCGCTGCCACGGGTCGGCGAACAGGCAGGAGGTGGGCTCCGGTCGGGGTGAGGCATCGACCCCGCAGCCGCAGGACAGCATGTATGCGGACGCTTCGACCGGAGCACCGATACAGATAACGGAGGAACCGATAAAATGGAGTCACTAGCGACCATCGAGCGAGCAGAACTCGCCAAGATGCCGCAGAACGAGTTGGAAGCTTATGCGCGCATCCTGAAGATGTCGGCCCGTTGCATTATGTCGCGCGAGGACCGCGCGCTCAACTTGCGCCATCAATGCCACGTGACGGCCATTCTGCGCGAGCGGAGCGAACTTACGACGCGAGCATAACGCTCGCTGGTAGCAATAGAGGCGGCTGCGGAGATGCGCTGCGAAGATATAGGAAAATGCGGCTTGCCGCGCAGGTGCGGCGGTGCTCCAGCCACCAAGCGAGTTACTGTACGATACTCCACGGCATTCTTTTCAACTCCAGACGAAGACGTATGGAATCTTTGCGCTCAATGCGCGGAAACGCTGAAGCGAGATGCCGAACGATACGATTATGAAGTGAGAATCGAACCGTTGGGCCATGTCGCCGACAAAAGCAAAAATCGCCATGCTGACACTTACGAACTCGATGACAGCCAAGAAGATGGGAACTAATATGGGCGATGGCGCAGACATTAATTACTCAGGCGGGTTCTTAGTTGGCGTGTCCCGCTCAAAAAAGACCCCAACAGTCTGCGCCACTCGCCTCATGGACGAAATGCTGGAGAATTGCTCCGCGCAGTACGTCCGCGCGAAGACGCACAAATGGCGAGGGCAGCGCATTTCTGTGCCGCTCCCCGCAGACGACTGCAAAAACTTCAAGCTCCCGCCGAACAGCATGCTTCACGGCATCTTCGTTACGTTCTGGAAGGAGCCGCCGCTGTACATCGAATTGCGGGACGTCACTTTCAGCGATCCCGACGGGAACACTTACTCGTGGGGAAAAGACAGACGGTTTAACAAGCGCTGGAGACTCCAATGGGAGTTCTCCGCGCTTCTCGCGGAAATTCGACGGCGAAAGGAGAGCTAATGGGAGAAGGTGCAACAACGAAGCTGCGGGTGGGCGATACCGCTTACGCGGTAGATTACCCACAGGATATCGACGCGGGGCTGCTCGGCATGTACGTCGAGTTCGGCTCCAAGGAAGAGCTAGTCGAATTCGCTCTCGACGAAGCGCGGGCATCTGGCGAAGAGATGCCCCTCGACGACTTCGAAGGCGCATGCGAGTGGCTTCAGGAGGAAGGCGTGTCCATCCTGCTGCTAACGGTCAGGCAGTGCCCGGAGCACGGAGCCTACCTGTCCGAGAATGCAGCGGATGGCTGCCCCGATTGCGTTGACGAAGAGTTTGTCGAGCAAGTGGACGCACTCTTCGCCAGCCCCAATTAGGAGGCGAGCTTTGGCATACAGAAAATACACCGAAGAACAGACGGACTGGATCAGGGAGAACTACACCATCGGCCTCGAAGCTTGCGCCGATTCTCCCAAGCGACGCACGATGGCGGCGGACATGATTCTTCCGGAATTCCGCTCCAAGTGGCCAAACGTTGAAGTCACGGAGGGCGGCTTCCGCCAGAAGTGCAGCACGCTCGTGCCGGAACACCGTGGGCCGCGCAAGCACGTAGAGAAGCGCGAGTTGAAGCTCGTTGGCTTCTCGGGGGAATGCCCTTACGAGTTCATGGTCATCTATCGGCTGCCCGATTCCGATAGCTGGCACCCGGTCATGGTCGAAAACAACGCGCAGCTTCAGCGCAAGCTGCACGAACTCGCCACGACCGGCGACCGCAAGCCGAGCGTGGCAGCATTCGGACGCCTGACGATAAAGGAGCCGAAAATCACTTACGAGTTTGAATGATGCCTTCATGGCTGCCCTCCCCGCAGGGGGGAGGGAGGGCAGCAATGACGGCAACAGGAGGGAAAGATGGGGCCGAGCAACCGTATAACGGGGCACGCTGAAATGTCGATTATTGCGACTGCGGTGCCATGTGCGGCGAGCGTGCTGCTCGGCCCCTCGATTTCAAAGGGGGAACGAAGATGGCGGTAGAGAAGAAGCGAGGCTGTGGCTACCGCAAGGTTGGCGGCATCTATCTAGTTGGTAAAGGCGTCGCGGTTGATTGCGACCGCATGCCCTACCCGCTGGTAGCATGCCCCACTTGCGGAGCCGAGGTGAAGTTCAGTCGCGGCTTCCAGTGGCTGAATGCCAAGGACTTCTTCGGCGAGCACGAGGGCTGCAAGGACAAGCATCGTCCCAACTGTCCGATCTGCCAGCCGCCGGAAGGCAAGCGTTACGGCCTGATGTGGGTCGGAGAGAAGTACTACACGCCGACCGCGTTCGTCAGCGAGGCCATCGAGATGGGCGTCTCCAAACGCATCGGCAGCATTCCGCCGGAGTTGAAGCTCGGCGAGACGCGCGTCGTGCTGGCGCACAAGGCCGTAGCTGTCGAAGGGGCCGACAAGCCCATGGGCGCAATCTTCTACAGCTTCGTGCCGACCGCCATCGAGAAGATCATCACCGAGTCGCAGTCGAAAGACCCGGATGTGATGCAGGAAATCAAGCAGCAAGGCATGACAGCCGTCATTGTGCCCGACGATGATGTCGACCACATGGCGGACGGACTCGACGCGGACGTCGAGAAGGTACTCAACTTCGAGATGGAGCCCGCACCGGAGCTTTAGGATGGAAGACGTCGACAAAAAACTACTCAAGAGCATCCTCGCGGACCCGCGACGGTGCGAAAATTGCTCGCATTTCCACGGGCGCGCGCGGAACATCGGCAGATGCGACATAGACGGGGAATTGGTCAACGCCTTGTCGCTATGCGAGGAAAACTTCAAGAGGAAGAAGAGTCGGAAGATCAGATACGAGGGATAAGGATGAGACGGCTGT
>Ga0272441_10000776_pt1 | contig 70687 bp, 64 predicted proteins | sample SSMProp6N_FD_193582 | JGI IMG/M metagenome (GOLD analysis project Ga0272441, IMG submission 193582) | Marine sediment archaeal communities from Little Sippewissett salt marsh, Falmouth, MA, United States - SSM-Prop-6N | ecosystem: Environmental > Aquatic > Marine > Wetlands > Sediment ...
GTCTCGGTCTTTACGGTTTCGGCAAATGGGTCGAACAAACCACGCGTGTGCGCGAGCTTGAAATCGAAGCTCGGAAAGGTACCCTGGTTGATGAGCACCTGAAATGGACCGAACTGGAACTTAAGATTCTCAGCGACGACAAGGATGAGGCCCGGGCATCTCTTCGTGTGATGCGAGATCGATTCCTGCGGACCCAAGAGCGATTCCAGGATCTCGCCAAGGACAAACTCAAGCTGCCCCGCAGAGTTCGTCACATCGACTTGGAAAAGGGCAATCCTCTTAAGCTTAAATCTCTGGTTCGCGGCCCGGCCTTACCGCGCGATGTAAACAGTTGGAGCCTGGAAACCATTCCGCATCGGGGACCCGTGCATCGATTACTGAGTCATCCGGACGGACAGACCCTGGTCTCGGCAGGCGAGGATTGTACGCTACGCGTTTGGGATATGAATGCAATGGACCTGGAGGCGGTTTTTATCAAAGGTCCTCACCTGAGAGATGTGGCCTGGACATCGGATGGCCGGTCTCTCGTCGGCGGTCACTACAACGGGTACGCGACCATTAGGACTTGGGATCGACAAATGAGGGAGAACACACGTACCGTGACCTTAGAAACGCAGGATACGCATTTTATGAGGTTGTCCCCTCTGGCTAAATATGTGGCATCGTATTGGGATGATGCCAATGCAGTCCAGATTTGGGATGTGGAGAAGGAACAGCAATTATATACGTTCGAGAATTATAAGTCCAAACCTTTGGACATGGCCTGGTCGGACCAAGGCCGTTATCTCGCTGTCCTTGAAAGCAATGAGGCTACGGTGTGGGATGTATTCGATAATGTGAAGATTGATACCCGCATTGATCCGAACGCACCGGTTTCGGCTCTGGCCTGGCTACCGAAAAGCAATCAACTGAGTCTGGTATATGATAACCGGATCGATCTGTTGAACATACCCGCCGGCGCCCTCGCCGAAACGATTCGATTGCCTATCAATACGCCGGTTGACGATGTAGCCTGGTCACCTGCGGGTCGAACATTTTCGCTGTTGTCAGAAAGAAAGGTCTGTATCGTAGATCGTATCAATAGTGCGTTCCATAAGTTGCATGTTCCCAATGTTATGGTCCAAGCCTGGGTAGGTCGCTATCTGGCTATCAGTAATATTCAGGGAAGTATCTATTGTGTGGATCCTGCGGAGGCACGGATTGCGCACCACTGGATTTCTCAGTGGTGCGGGCCTGCATGCCAGGTACGGATTGCTCCATCCGGGGATCGTGTGGCTCTTTTGGCCGCGAACGGCATGATTTCCTTATGGGATATGTTCACCTGGGAACCGATAGCCCATGAGGGCGCCCAAAACGTGAATTTGGATGATTTTGTTTACGGCTCTGTCCTGTTGTGGTCTCCGGCAGGTGATGAATTGGCTTGTAGTGACTCCTCCGGCACGGCCCTGGTTTTCCGGGACAGTCATAGCCTGCAAAAGACGCGTATCCTATCCGTTCCGGATTCACGCATTACTTGCGCTGAACGTTCGGAAAAAGAACTGCTGGCCGTGGGCACTGAAAAAGGAGATCTCTATATTTATCACTGGTCTGAAACAGAACCTCTATCCCGCCTGACAGCTCACTATGGGCCGGTTACTGCCGTCGCGTGGCCGAAGCCGGACCAGCAGGTGATTTCCGCGGGTCAGGACCAGACGATTCGCTTTTGGGATTTACGCACCGGTCAATGCACTAAAACGTTGACCGGCCACGAAGCTTCCGTATGCGATATGGTACTAAGTGCCGACCACAAACAATTAGCCTCGATTGATCCTAATCGGAATGTATTGATTTGGGACGTCTCTTCCGGAACTCAGATTCAACGCCCGAGCGATTATATGATTCGCAGTCCCAAGGAACAAGGTGAACTCACGGTGGCAGCCTGGTCTCCGGACGGGACCATGCTGGCTGTTGCCGGACAGAAAGGCGAGATACAAGTCTGCAAGCTGCAAGACCAACGTGCGCAACTACGACGTTTCTATCACACCTGCCATACTCGCATCAACTGTCTGACGTGGTCCCCGGATAATCGTTACCTTCTCGCAGGCGGCGACGACGGACCTCTTCGTGTATTGGACGTACAAAACGATATAAAAAGAGTCATGCTGATACAGCCTTTATCAGGCCCTGCGGGCCCGGGCATCGCAATCACCGACGAAGGGGACTATCGCGGTCCACCGGGTATTGACCGGTATTTGCGCTACGTGGTGAATTGTGAGGGAGGTTTTCAAACCTGGCGTGCCAACGAATTTTACACTGCTTTCGGCTGGGTCAATGAGCCCTGGCAGGTGGGTCTGTTCCAGCCCGGCAAAGAGGAGATCCAGCGACTCTACGTTCGGGCCGATGCCCAGGGGCCGTTTGACGGTCTTACGTGGAATACAGCATTCAAGGACTTGCAAAACGCCTTAAGCCGGGCCGCGCAAGGGACCGAGATATGGGTAGCCCGAGGAACCTACCGGCCCGATCGCGGTACGGGTTCGCGCGAGGCCAGCTTCGTGCTTCCTGAAGGAATACGCGTTTTCGGTGGATTCACCGGAAACGAAAGCCGCGTGCATCAGCGCGACCCCGAACATAATGTAACAATTCTATCAGGCGATCTCTTAGGCAATGATCGCGGTCTCGTCAACAATGACGAAAACAGCTTTCACGTTGTGGTTATCGAACGCCCACGGAAAAAAGAAGTGCCACAGGGCGCTCTCCTGGACGGGTTTACCGTACGAGGGGGAAATGCGAGTGAAACAAGAGATGATACTCGAGAGCAGCAGCGCAACCAGGTGGGCGGCGGTGTCTTGGTCGAAGGTGACCGGGTTACCGTACAGAACTGCGTGTTTGAGCACAATGCGGCGTTTAATGCTGGAGGGCTTAATCTCGTTGGTCATGAAAACACAGTGGAAGACTGTCGATTCATTAACAATGTATCCCTCAAAGAAGCGGGTGGATTATTTTTAGGCGGGGATGCAAGCAGGGTATCGCGCTGCGTGTTTGAGAGCAATCGCTCTGAGCTTGGTGGAGGACTCGTTTTGGGTGGTCGAGGCTCGCTTGTTGCTGATTGTCAATTTATCATGAACCAGGCACGAAACGGCGGCGGAGTTTTTGGAGGTCAAGATGATTCGATTGCGCTGCTGTTCTGCTCTTTTGACAGGAATAGGGCTGAGCATCATGGTGGCGCCTGGGATCAGCGATACACGCGAGCAGTGAAAGCACAGAATTGCTTGTTTGTCAATAACATTGCCGGTACATCAGGCGGCGCCTTTTATAGCCACGGATATCGCGGTCGCGTTTACTTGGAAGGGTGTGGTTTTATTGGCAATTCTGCGGTGCACAGTGGTGGGACGCTCTCGTATCAAGATAGTAAAATCAAAGCCGTGAATTGCAGCTTCGTGTACAATAGGATCAGCGGTGATCCCCGTGACAAAGGTATCGTGGGGGGGATCTATCACGATGTCAGAGATCCCAATAACGACACCGCCCTGGTTCTCTCAAACTGCATTCTGTGGGGTAACACGGATCATCGCCATCACGGAGAGCAGGCCCAGTTGCAGGCACTCCATCTGCAAATCAATAACTGCTGCATCCAAGGCTGGACCGGCCGACTCGGGGGCATCAATAATCATGGGGATGATCCATTGTTTATGAACGTGCCCGGCCCCGATGGTGTTCTGGGAACACCGGACGACGATCTCCGCCTGGGTCTAAGATCCCCGTGCATCGATCGTGGGGATATGGAATCCATGGGAATGGATGAGGTGGATATGGACCACGATGGGGATGTGAACGAGCCGATCCCGCTTGACCTGCGTCAACAATCCCGTGTGCTTGGACCGACCGTTGATATCGGAACCTGCGAAGCTCAATAGCACCGCCTGGAAAGAAGCAATATTCCAAAGGTTAGGCGTTGTCTCCCTCACCCAAAGACGTAAGCGACCCGTGCAAGAATAGCCCTTCCAACGAGCTACGATCCTTGGGTCGTGAAGGCAAGCCGGGTATCCTGAAGGGCATTATGTTTAGCCCTTGTCAAATCTTCTTGTTGCAGTATCTTTGAGCCTTCATGAAGAGCCTTTTCAGATGTGACGGAATCCAGTTATATCCTCCCAATGTTTCAAACGACTGCTCCAATTCCGCATAACTATACTGGGATATCCTCACATGATGATATACGAGCGCATTGGCGATGGCGGCGAAGTAAAGAGCAAGGGCAACCTCACGTTCGGCTTCGTCCTTCGCGGTCGCTCCAAGTTCCTTGGCGAAATCCTTGATTCGACGGACCAGGACGATCTTCGTCTCGGGGCACGGTAAGAGCACTCCCAGCGGTTTTCCTGAGACGGATTGCAGCTCTTCCGACAGAGACCGGAGAACGGTCGGCAGTGTTTCAATGAGTGCCGGATTTGTGGGCAGTTTGGAGGCAAGCACATCCAGCAAGAGATCGCCTTTGTGTCTATCGACCGCTTGCCCTACCCTTTCGTGACTTGAATGAAGACCGAGCCTCAGCAGCCGGGTGCGTTGCTCGATGTTCAGTTTGAACCTTTTTGACGACTCTTCCATTGACTGCACTCTCGAAGCGATTGACGCCTCCATAACGTGAATATCTATAAGACCGAAAACGACCATGCCGCACAATTCTGCCGTCGGCGTTTATACTCCATACGGGGATTTATTCGTTATCTTGGCGGATTTTTTGAAAAAATATGAATAAAATATTTAATTTCATCGTCAATCGCTGCATCCGAGCCTGTATGACCGCGGAGGTGGCGCCTGATGATCTTTCGAAAGCGCCCCTTGATATTCGCAATCATGTTGTAGGCTTTGTCAGGATGATCTACGCCGAATTGAACACAAACAGCGCTCATGTCCTGTTTCGCATCCGCCATCTGCGGCTCCAAAAGCCAGGAACGAAAAATCTGCCAATGAACCTCTTTGCCGTGGTTTCGACACTCTGTTTCAAGCTCGACAAGAACTTTCTGAAGCAGCTCTTCCGCCCAGGCCACGTCGAAATCTGATTCAGGAGAGCCGCTTTTATCCGGCGGCTCAAAATTCTCGTCAAGTTCCCGTGTCGGCCGGCTTTGACGGTGCAGATCGATGGCATAGTTTTTGATAGCTGTCAGCAGAAACGTTCGAAACTTTCCCTTAGCGCGATCCGCCTTTTGGAGCAATTGCTGGCCTAATACCTTCTCACTGAAGAATCCCTGGATCAGGTCTTTGGCCTCTTCATTGCTGAAACCCTTCCGACGAAGGTACTTGTAAACAGGCCGCCAGTACTTCGTGTATAGCTCGGCTAATATCGATTCGCCGAGCGTCGAATTGAGGATCTTCGTCCATTCGGTCGTCTGGAAACGCGAATTCAGACCGCCGTAGGAAGTTTCTTCATACCGACCTGCCACTGCAAAATCCTCCCGTCACAGCACCAAAGGCCTTCATTCACCGTCAAACATGAGCACATTATACACAAAACAAACCGTCAATCACAGGACCATTATTCCTGCGAAGAACACGAAATCAATCCCTACGGAAGATATCACACCAGCCAGCGAGCATGAAAAATGGATGGATGGGTAAGGCGTTTCTTGGAAATGTGCGTTTTTTTTTAAATTCTTCGACAAGATATTCCGGCGTTTTCCGTAACGAAGTCAGAAAGACAAAGACATGAACGAATCCCGGGTAAGATTCATGGCAATCTGAAAAATAACGTAAACCGTACGATTCAAAACGAAAGGAGCATTAAAATGAAAACTCACACAAACACAGCAATTACAACTCTTTTGATCGTCCTTAATATGTGCGGTGCTCTTTGGGCACAGGCGATCGTGGAGGACCAGGCCGAAACGAACGGGCAAGGCCAGATGGAAGATGACGCGATACCATTTGTGCTTGAAGGGGTTCCGGAACCTGGCGGAAGTATCGAACTTATGGCGGATCTGCCTGAAGGTCGCGTCATATCGTACGATACGTTCACAGGTGAAGAGGCGATTCTGGACACGGATATTGATCTCGAAGATATGCCTCAGGAGCAATGGATCCCGGGCAGCAAACTGGGCCCGCCGGAAGCACTTGATGCCCCCTTCGATCTTATGAATTTTTCGGATCTTACCTGGATCTCAAATCCGGAAGATTATCCCTGGAGTCCCATTTGTAAGATCAATTACTCGAGATACGGCGTTCGATATACGGGTTCAGGGATTCTAATAGATCCCTATCATGTGCTTTGCGCCGGACATATTGTCAACGAGGGCAACGGCGGAATCTGGAGCAGTGACGTTGTCGTGATGCCGGGTTATGACGGTGGTATATGCCCCTTTGGTGATGCAAAAGGTATTCACTTCCGAAGTTGGGAAGGGTGGACATTGTTCGGGAATCTCAAACACAACATTGGCGTAATTCGGCTTGACAGACCTATCGGCGCCCTGACGAAGTGTTATGGTTATGGGTGGACGAGGGATATGTCGTTTTACGAGCGGGCACAGTTCCGCAATCCAGGTTATCCCGCAGAGGGTTCTTATACGGGTCAATACATGTATTACCGAAGCGGTACGTTTGACGGCATGGATTATCCATTACTCATCGTCAATCGCAGGGGCTTCGGGGGCGTGGACGGCAGCGGAGCCTATTGGATTGACCCGGCAGGCCATCGTTACGTGTTTGCCGTTTTGTCCTGTCACAACGACAGCCAAACGTTCTTTGCCATGATCACCGAAAATAAGTTTAGACATATCCAGGACTATATTGATGATTTCACACCTTTGAAATTCGATCTGATCAGCCTTGCGGTGAAGGCTTCTCCCGGGACTGTCCGGGCGGGGAACCGGCTCAATTCCATGTCGTATGTCGTCTATAACCATTCCTCCTCCTCGTGGTTGGGTACGGTCGGCGTCGATGTCTATCTGTCCACCAACGACTTTATTTCAACATCGGATATCTTGATCGATAGACATTACTTCATGTGTAGTCTGGGGCCCAAGGAAAAAGTGACGATTACGGTGTCGAATCCGCCTCGAATTCCATGGTATATCTTCGGAGGGAACTATTGGCTTGGCGTGATGCTGGACATTTCAGATCACGACACATCGAATAACTTCTCACAAAAACAGGATGCGGCTTACATTGACGCTCTGTGATACACAGGACATCAACGCAGTGCCGTTTGCGGACAAGAGGCAACTTGACAAGTCGTCTCTTGTCCTTTTTCTTTATGAGAATGCCTATCGACTGACAACTCGGTTACAGATGCTGCGGATAGGGGCATCCTTGGAGTATCTTCGCCATTGATCTGGTTAAGACCTGGAGTTATAATCAACCCAATCGTTGTAGAATCAAAATCGTTGTCAATTGCAATGAGCTATAAGTTGGTGTTACCCGGCCCGTAAGCCAGGCTGCAAAAAAGAGACCTGAACATGTCCTTTGTGGGAACCATAGGAGAACAAACAGTAAATACCTTTCGACGCCAACGCCATGTGGCCGCGGTGGCGGTAACCGTCGTGGCGGCGGCATGCCGCATGACGTACTGGTCGCGGCCCATCCGAAACGTGCTGGCACGGCAAATCCTTTTTACCGGCCTGGATGCCGTGCGCTTCGTGGGCATCATCGCGCTGCTGGTGGGATTGTCTGTGGTGTTGCAGACGCAGGTCTGGTTCTCCAGGTTCGGCCAGTCTTCCCTTATCGGTCCACTGCTTGTGGCTGTCATCATTCGGGAAGCCGGCCCGCTGCTCGTCAATTTTCTGGTCATCGGGCGCAGTGGCACCGCCATTTCTTCCGAACTTTCCACCATGCGCGTCGCAGGAGAAATCCGGCTGCTGGACGGAATGGGGCTCGATCCCCTGATCTACCTGGTCATGCCCCGCGTCATCGGCGTCGCGGTGTCGGTTTTTTGTCTGACCGTCCTCTTCATTGTGCTGTCTTTCGCCAGTGGATACGCGGGGGGGTTGCTGCTGGGATTGAACGTGGGCGCGCCGTCGATCTTCGTGCAATCCGTATTCTCTGCGATCCGGCTGCCGGACGTCTTGAATGTTCTGGCAAAAACCTTCATTCCGGGCCTGCTGACCGGAACCATCTGTTGCATCGAAGGGCTGAGTGTTCGCGGTGCGATGACCGAAGTGCCCCAGGCCGCGACACGAGGTGTCATACGTTCGGTCGCAGCGATGTTCACCGTTTCAGTACTGGTATCAGTGCTTACTTATTTGTGAGGGAATGAACGGTGAAAGAAAGAATGGAAACGGAAACGATGCCAATGGGACGGGATAGAGTGGTCGAATTAACAGGTGTCACCGCCCCCGCGGGTGATCGGTATGCGGTCGGTTTGGCTGACGCCACTCTGCTTTTGGCAAGGGGTGAAGCCGCCGTTGTGGTCGTTCCGCGCACCGGGCTCTCGACGCCGCTGACCGATCTGTGCTGCGGCTTGGAGGTTCCGGAAGCGGGCACGGTACGTTTTCTCGGGCGAAGCTGGGACGAGCGAAGCAACGATCAGGTCGTGCGAGACCGCGGACGAATTGGTCGCATATGGCCCGACCCGGCCTGGATTGGGAACCTCGACATCGATGAAAATATCTTACTGTCTCAACAGCATCATACCCGTCGCGCTAAAACAGAATTACGTGAAGAAGCGTTGACGCTCGCCCGGGCATTCGGACTCGACGATCTACCGCACACGCGACCGGCCTGGACGCCGGAAGCGATACGCCGGAAAGCGCAATGGGTCCGTGCGCTGATGGGTATGCCCGCGTTGTTGCTGCTGGAATATCCGGATGACGCCGTCAATGAGATCGATCATACGCGTTTAGTCGAGACCGTAGAGCGGGCGCGGAAGCGGGGCACGGCGGTCATATGGATGACCGCGCGAAGGGATCTGGATTTGGCCGATCGGACAGGCGCCGTGCACCAGACCGAACTGACCGGCCCCAATCTGACTTGGGGACCCAAACAAAACACGATACTGGAAGCCACAAAGGAAAAGTCCTGTGAGTAAACCATTCAAATTCCGTTACGTCAATGAACTGACCGGCGTCTTCGTGATTGTCGTCGTGGCGTTGCTCGTGGTCGGCGTGCTATTCGCGGGTCGCGCTCAACGCTGGTTCGAGCCGGTGTACGAATTGCGCATCATCTTTCCACCGGAAGGCACCTTTGGGTTGCAGAAAGGCGCCGAAATCGATATTCTCGGCACCGCCGTGGGCACCGTTGACCGAATCGAAGTCGCGGAAAACGACCAATTGCAGGCGGTGTTCAAAATTCACGGCGATTTCGTACGCTTTATTCGGACCGATTCCGAAGCAGTCATCAAGCGCAAATTCGGCGTAGCGGGCGATGCCTTTGTCGATATTACGGTAGGCAAAGGTCCGCCCATTGACATAACGGCCGAGTCCACTATTGCCTGCCGCAAGGATACTGAATTATTGGAGATCGTGCAGAGTGTTGTGGAGCAGGTACAGCAGGCCACGCTGCCGGCGATTGCAGAACTCCAAAAGACGCTCGAGGAATATCGTCTGCTCGCCGAGGACATGCGAAATCCTGAAGGCCGCCTTCAGCAGATGCTTGTACAAGTCAGCGGCACGGTATCCCACGTGGATTCGGTGCTTGTGGGTTTGGAAAAAGGCGAGGGTACGGCGGGTAAATTATTGAAAGATCCAGCGATCGCCAATGAGGTGGAAACGCTTCTTGTGAAAATGGACCAGGCCGTGGGCCAGTTGAGCGAGGTTATTCACGATTCACAGGCCATACTTGAAGACATTAAAAAAGCCACGGCGGTGTTGCCTGAAGCCGCCGATACGCTTCGTGGTGAATTGCGTGACGCGCCGGGCGTTGTGCTGAAAGCGCAAACCACTCTCCACGAATCGGAGAAACTGATTGAGGGGCTTCAACAACACTGGCTCCTTCGACGCTATATGCAACAAGACAAGCCGTTGGAAGCGGTGCCGCTCGATGCCGTGCACGTCGGCGGTTTACAGGAGGTGCCGCGATGAATTCCACTCCCGCTCGATTCCATCGTAAAGAAATCGCTCTGTCCTGCCTGGTGCTGGGATTGATCTTTGCCTCCGGCTGCGCCCCACGACAAGAGCCCCTCGTACTAATGTCATCCGACGCGCAAATGGGCCGTCTGGCTCAGCAGGCGAGAACTTTATTCGATATGCAACGTCCCGCGCAGGCAGCGCCGTTGTACGAGGCCGCCCTGGGCCGCGCGCGTGCGTTGGACAACGATGCCGCCATCGCGCGGCTCGCGTACAATCTGGGCGCCTGCCGGCTTGAAAGCGGCGATGCCCCCGGCGCCGCTGCGGCTTTCGAAGAAGCGATCCACGCCGCCCGCGCCGCCGGTCTTCCAGGGGAGGAATCGCAATTGTTGCTCGGATACGCATTATTGCAGCAAGGCAAAACAGACCAAGCGCTGATCCTCTGCAGCACCGCAATCAAGGCTATAGAAGACCGGGCCGAGCCCGGCATGCGTATGCGTTTTCAACTGCTCCGAGCGGAAGCCTATCTACGGTCGGACAGGATCGACCTGGCCGAGGAGAACCTGCAAGGCACGGTTCAACAATTAACGCCGGAATCCCCCGCCGCAATCCAAGCCCAGACCAAACGCATCGAGGGTACGATTCTGTCGAGGCGAGGGCGCTCGTCGGAATCCGCGAAATTGTTTCTTCGTGAAGCCAGGTTTTGGAGCTTAGCCAACCGCCCGATAGACGTAACCGACGCCCTGATCCGAGCCGCGGATGAACAACAAAAAGCGGAAGAAATCTCCGCCGAGGCGGAAAGTCGGTATCGTGCGGCACGTGCGCTGCTGAGTCTGGAACGCGGCGCCGAAGCCTCCGCGCAACTGGATCGCCTGGAACATCTGCCCAAAAATAAGTGGCCGGAATCCCTGTCTACTCTCGTTCCCTTACTCCGCCAGACAATCGATCAGCAACGGCTCGCTCCAACCGATCGTACAGAAGCCCAACCATCTGACCCGATTTAGTTGCATTTTAGCTGCAACTCGATGTGTCCAAACAAAATGGGACAGGTATAAGTACCTGTCCCTAAAAATGTTATCTAATAGCGGGGGGAGGATTCGAACCTCCGACCTCCGGGTTATGGGCCCGACGAGCTACCAGACTGCTCTACCCCGCGGCCATTGTTCTTATGTTAATGACATAGCAACTCTATGTCAATATTTAACTGCTACCTACAGTTAATAAAAAGCAATATATCGAGAAAACACTTCCTAATCAAGAAATATTAAAAAAATCACATACTCTTGCGTATGTTTTCAGCTATCGTCTCTATTCCACCCTCTTCGTATTTATGCGAAGGCCAGCGGTTAAATACACCATCACCGGCGTTTCGCGGTATAATGTGAAAATGCACATGGTCGACAAGCTGCCCGGCCGCCCTGCCATTATTGCACAATAGATTATAACCGTCCGAATTCATGGCTTTTTTCACCGCATCGGCAATCTGACCCAGCCGGGAACATACTCGTCCTAAAAGCTCAGCCGGGCAGTCGTGCAACTGTTCATAATGCTGTTTCGGAACCACAAGAGTATGACCATCACTGATCGGACCAATATCCAGAAAGGAAAGAACTGCGTCATCCTCGAAGATCTTGGCACACGGTATCTGTCCTTTTACGATTTTGCAGAAAAGACAATCATCCGCGTTCATGGACATGCCATCCTTGTGAATATGCTATTTTCTCTTCCGACGGCTTTCCTCTTCAGAATCCTGAACGTCGGAAGTATCCTCTCCTTCTTCGACCGACTCGACTTCGGCGTCGTCCGCGGCCTCGATGACATTTTGTTCTTCAGCCACAGGTTCCGCCTCAACAGCCTCTTTGGCCTTTTTTCGAGACCGCTTCTTCGGCTTTTTCTCCATCGTCTCGTCTTCGCCCACCAATTGTAAGAGGACAAGCTGGCCGTTGTCGCCCAACCTTTTTAAAGAGAGCCTAATAATCCGTGTATATCCCCCCGGCCGATCCAGGTACCTCGGCCCAAGTTCGCTGAACAATTTCCCTACGACGGTACCTTTCCTGACAGCCTCGCCTTCTTCATGAGCGATAATATCACGATTCCCAAGCAGAGCAATCGCCCGGCGTCTGGCCGGCAAGGTGCCCTTCTTAGCCAACGTAATCAACTTCTCAGCAAACGGCTTTACTTCTTTGGCCTTTTCGATGGTGGTCGAAATCGTTTCGTGCTCAAACAACGAACTGACGAGATTCCGCCTCATCGCCAGGCGATGTTCCTTCGTTCGACCTAATCGACGCCCTGCTACTCTATGACGCATATATCCAGACTCCTCTTATGTCTAAACGTCCGGCATTCCCAAAGATAAACCGATATCGGCAAGTTTCCTCTTGATTTCACGCAGGGAGGTCTTTCCGAAACTACGAATCTTCAGCAAATCGCCTTCTGTCATCCGAACTAACTCAACGACCGTTTGGATTTTTGCCGATTCCAGACAATTGCTTGCTCGAACCGACAGCTCCAGTTCCTGAATAGGCATGTTCAGTTTCTGGGACAATTCTTCATCCACGGCCTGCTCTTCCGTCTCATCCTCGGAAATTTGAGAAGCAGCGACCGTCTCTTCGCCCAGCTCAAAGTACTGAACGAAAGGATTCACATGCTTACGCAGGATTTTGGCCGCCTCCACGAGGGCCATTTCCGGCGTAATGGTCCCGTTCGTCCAAATTTCCAAAATTAATTTGTCGTAATTGGTCTTCTGGCCCACGCGCGTGTCCTCGGTCATATACCGGACGCGCGTCACCGGCGAATACACGGCATCCAGAATGATCCTTCCGACCTCCTGATCGAACCGATCTGCGGCGGCAATCCGCTCGGACGCCGGCACGTAACCACGACCGTTCTCAACAATCATCTCCATCTCAAAATTGACTTTTTCCGTCAACGTGGCCAGCACTAAATCTTTATTTCTCACTTCAATGGCCGGATCGGAAATAATATCTCCGGCGGTGATCTGCCCGACTTTATTGGCTGAAACGTTCATGGTCTTCGGTCCCTGCTCATGCAAACGGATAACGAGACTCTTGACGTTCAAGACAATATCGGTGACATCCTCCATCACTCCATTGATCGAACTAAATTCATGGTCCACCCCCCCGATTTTAATCGAGGTCACCGCACTGCCTTCCAAAGAAGAAAGTAAGATGCGTCTGAGACTGTTGCCAATCGTTGTTCCGAAACCTCGCTCGAAAGGTTCGATGAAGAATCGGCCATACTTATCACTCGAGAGTAATTTATCTCGTTCAACACGAGTGGGCAACTCCAAACCACGCCATGTAACTCGCATATGAGTCTCCTATGTAAGCTTTGAGTTATGCGTCTTTGACTTATCCGAGTCTGCGAAAACTCACCGCTGAATACCAAATGTTAGCAGAATCGTTAACATCGCGAGACACGAGTGTCTCTACCTCGAACAAAATTCCACAACCAATTGCTCCTCGACCGGAATTTGAACGTCGTCCCGATTCGGTAGAGCCACCACGGTCGCTTCAGGTTTCTCTCGAGACAGCTGCAACCAGTTCTGCGTAACAAAATTTGGATTACTTTCTAATTGTCCCTTTATTGTCTTGCGGCTTCTTTCCGAATTTTTGACTGTGATCTTGTCTCCGATTTTCGTCGTATAATCACTGACATTGACCTTTCGCCCATTGAGATAAATATGGCCGTGGGCGATAAGCTGCCGAGCCGCTTTGCGCGATGGAGCAAAATTCAGTTTATAGACGACGTTATCCAACCGCCGTTCCAATAACTGGAGTAATTTCTCACCCGTATTGCCCTTGCCTCGCTGGGCCTCATGGAAATACCTCATGAACTGCCGCTCAAAAAGGCCGTAATAGCGCTTAATTTTCTGCTTTTCCCGCAACCGAACGCCGTATTCGCTGGCCCGCCCCCGCCGCCATCCGTGCATACCGGGCGCCAGATTTCGCTGCTTCTTCTCGACCGGGCACTTGGCCGTCTCGCACCGGATGCCCTTGAGCATGAGCTTCATGCCTTCGCGTCGGCAATGTTTACAAGATGATCCCAAATAACGTCCCATCTTCTCTCTTTATCTCCAAAAGTGTCTCTGGTCCTTTTATACTCGTCTTCGCTTCGGCGGCCTACAGCCATTGTGCGGCAACGGAGTCACATCTTCTATCGAGGCGATCCGCAAGCCGGCTTGCTGCAAAGCGGAAATGGCCGATTCACGCCCGGAACCGGGGCCTTTCACCCTGATTTCAACCTCCCGCACGCCATTACGCATGGCCGCGCTGGCACAACGCTGCGCCGCTCTTTGCGCCGCAAACGGTGTACTTTTACGAGAGCCCTTAAACCCCACACAACCGGCGGAGCTGGAACACACCGTGTTGCCGTCCAAATCCGTGATCGTAATCAGTGTATTATTGAACGTCGCTCTGATATGCACAATGGCCCGGACAACGTTTTTCCTGACTTTTCGCTTTGTTTTTTTTGCCATTCTTTTTCTCGTTTAGCGTATGGATTCTACAATCGAGTCACTTAGCGTTTTTCCTTCACACCCTTCTTGCCCGCAACGGTCTTTCTCGGGCCCTTGCGCGTTCGCGCATTACTCTGCGTACATTGCCCTCGAACCGGCAAGCCTCTACGATGACGCGTGCCCCGATAACAGTTAATATCGCGCAAGCGGGCGATATTCTGTGAAACCTGCCTGCGAAGCTGCCCTTCCACAATGTAATTGCGGTCGATAATCTGCGTGATATGACTAAGCTCATCTTCGCTGAGCTTCTTGGCTTTCGTGCCTCGCTCGATACCCGCCTCTTTTAGAATCTGCTTTGAGGTATGTTTACCGATGCCAACAATATACGTCAGCGAAATCCAAATGGACTTATCGTCGGGGATATCAACACCCACTATACGCGGCATATCAACTCCTTCTCGTCTCTTATCTCATGCGTCATGTCCGTCCCTTTCAAAGGTTATTCACCCCTGGCGCTGCTTATGTCGCGGATTGGTGCAAATGACCCGCACAACCCCTTTGCGACGGACAATCCTGCAGTTTTCACATATACGTTTTACGGAACTTCTAACTTTCATTTGTCACACCTGCAATCCAGCCCTTTTGAATACGAACGCTTATGCAACCCTGTACTCAAACGGCGACTAATGCCGAAGGACGATTCGGCCTCTATTTAGATCATACGGCGACATCTCAACAATAACGGTATCGCCCGGTAAAATCCGAATAAAATTCATCCGCATTTTCCCTGAAACATGAGCCAACACCTTGTGGCCGGTTTCAAGCTCCACGCGAAACATTGCGTTCGGCAAAGCATCAGTCACTTTCGCTTGTACTCTTAATGTGTCCTTCTTTGCCATATCTTCCTGTTCGTAACTCTTTTATCTTCCTTCTATCCCAATGGTATTCAGTACTTCATACGACCGTCATAACCTCGCATCCACCGGCGACGATCACAATCGTGTGCTCAAAATGGGCCGAGCTTTTCCCGTCTCTTGTCGCCACGGTCCATCCGTTCTTCAATGTACGAACGCCGCAGGAGCCGGCGTTGATCATCGGTTCAACCGCCAGGGCCATCCCCTCAGCTAAAACGATATCATCCGCCAAGAGCTCACTACTGACAAAGTTCGGCACTTTTGGCTCTTCGTGCATTTCCCTGCCGATACCATGCCCAACGAAGTCTTTTACGACCGAGTATCCGGCCGCCTCGGCATATTGCTGCATCTCGGCAGCCACCTGACTCCATCGGATGGACGGCACCGATTTCTCAATTGCGATACGTAGTGTATGCTCCGTTACATCTAACAGTCTTTGTTTATCTTCAGATACATCCCCAATGGGGATGGTTATCGCTGAATCTCCACAATAGCCATTGAGCCTGACCCCAAAATCCACACTCAAAATATCGCCATCATGAAGCCGCGTATTTTCCGAAGGAATACCGTGCACCACCTGCTCATTGATAGAAGCACAGATAGCACCCGGGAACGGCGTGTTCGACACGGGGCTTCGTACCCCCTTGAACAACGTCTCCGCCCCGGCATCGACGGCCATTTGAATAGCCACACTGTCGAGTTGTCCAGTGGTGATCCCCGGCCTGGCCATTTCTTTTAATTGTGAAAGAACGTTTGCAACAACAGCGCCTGCCCGGCGCATTAATTCGATTTCTCTTCTACTGCGAAGCGTAATTGCCATCTATTTTTCGTTTCTCGTCGTTCGTACCTCGTTACTTATTTTCGATCCTGATTCTGTTCACGTAGAGAGCGTATCCAACGTATCGAATATCGATGAAGCAACGACATCAGCTTCATCGTTGGCATCGTAATCGTGTACAATGCCCTGTTTCTTGTAATACCCCACCAGCGGCTCTGTCTGCTCGTGATAGGTTTCCAATCGTTTGGCCACGACGTCCGGGTTATCATCCGGCCGCTGAATCAGTTTAGCGCCGTCATGATCACACACCCCATCCTTCTTCGGTTTCATATTCTCAATATGATAAACCGCTCCACATTCAGGACAACTTCGCCGCCCGGTCATTCGTTTCTCTATAATCCCATCATCCACTTCCAGATTCAACACGGCGTCAATGCTCTGCCCTTTTTCGTCCAACGCCTTATCCAGGGCAACCGCCTGGTTAACGGTTCTTGGAAAGCCATCGAGGATAAAACCCGCCGTCGGGGCTTTCCCAATTGCTTTGGCCATCATCTCGATGATAATTTCATCCGGGACGAGCGCTCCCGAATCCATATAACTCTGCGCCTTTTGACCTAATTGGGTCCCTTCGGACCTTTCCAGACGCAGGATGTCGCCACTGGATAAATGAAGCAATCCATAGCGCGACACAAGACTTTTACACTGCGTTCCCTTGCCGGCCCCCGGGGCACCCAACAAAACGATCCTCATGAATAGGCTCCTTTAATTCTGCCGGAGCCACTGAAACCTTCGTAGCTGCGCATCAGCAGGTTGGCCTCTATTTTCTGAACCAGGTCCAGCGATACACTAACAACAATGAGCAGACCCGTTCCGCCCAAAAACGCCGTGACTCCGAACGGAATGTCCATCGATTGGGCAATCACGGACGGTACGACGGCAATAATCGAAAGGAATGCGGCGCCGAAATAAGTAATTCGGGTCATGACCGTTTCCAGATAGTCGGCCGTCCTACGTCCCGGCCGAAGCCCGGGAATAAAGCTGCCCGAATCCCGCAGGTTCTTGGCCATTTCCTTCGGTTGAAATTGCACGGTCACCCAAAAATAAGCAAATAGGAAAATGAGCAACATATATACTACGTTGTACGTGTACGCATTCCCCCTGAACGCCTCGTTCACACTCAGAAGAAATCCCGACTCGGGGAATCTGTTCGCCAACCAATCGATGATAATCGGCGGGAACATCATAAAGCTCGACGCGAAGATGATCGGCATGACCCCGCCGTGATTGACACGAAGCGGCAAATAATGCCTTTGCCCTCCATACATTCGACGACCTCGCATTTGCTTGGCCTGCTGAATCGGTATTCGACGCTGCCCCTGAGTAATGAGTATCGCCCCGGCGACAACGAAGACAAACGCCGCCATTAAGAACAGTATTTTGGCCGGGCCGTATCTGCCGGGTGCCGCGACGACGGTGAAATCCGTTTTCTGCCAAACGTCATACACAGCCCACGGCATTCTACAAATGATCCCCGCCATGATGATCAGACTAATACCATTGCCGATACCATATTCATCGATCTGTTCACCGAGCCACATCAGGAAAACGGTCCCCGCCGTCATGCCGACCACGCCCATGAACAAGGCGCGTTTTTCCATACCAGCGTAGATAAGCTGGTACCCCCCCAGGAGTTTCATAAACATAAGCGATTGAACGATACAAATCAATACCGTTAAGTAGCGCGTATATTCCTGTATCTTCTTGTATCCCGTTTGGCCCTCCTGGCGTAATTTCTTCAAAGCGGGTACAATTTCACCCAGCAACATTAGGATAATCGACGCCGTGATATAAGGCATAATCCCCAGCGCAAATAAACTACTCCGGCTCAGCGTGCCTCCGGTAAACATCTGCATATACTCGGCCGCCCTGCCCATCGGCGTATCGGACTGCTGCCCCGATGCCATCACCTCCTGGTAGTCAAAGCCGGGAACCGGGATGTGGAAGCCAATCCTGTAGATGACCAACAACGCCACGGTAAAAACAATCTTGTTCCGCAGATCTTGGACTTTAAATATATTGACCACTGTTCCAAGCATTGCTTGTTATCCCGTCATTTGAGGTTCGTGTTCCCTGTCTCGTCGGACCATCCATGAGTTACAAATCACGCCACTTTCACCACGCCGCCGGTGGCCGTGATTTTCTGCTCGGCGCTTTTGCTGAACTTATGAGCAGTCACCTCCAGCTTCTTGGTGAGATCTCCGTTGCCGAGAATCTTAATCCTGCTTTTCACGCTGTCGATGAGCCCCGCCTTCAAGAGTTGCTCCGTATCTACCGACGCACCGTCCTCAAATCTTTCCAATTGGCAGACATTGACAATTTCGCACCGCACGGCAAATTTTTTATTGCTAAAACCGCGTTTGGGAAGCCGTCGAAATAAAGGCATTTGTCCGCCTTCAGAAAGAGAGACGGCCTTCGATCCGGCCCGGCTTCCGGCTCCTTTATGCCCCCGGCCGCACGTCTTGCCACGCCGACTGCCTGTCCCTCGACCGACCCGCCGACGACGCTTATGCCCACCCACGATGGAAGTTATTTCATGATTCAACATTAAAATTACCCAAAAACCAATCGCCTATTGTCAAATGTTAACAGCCACCCCGCGAAGAGATTCGACCATTTCCTTGTTTCGTAACTTCAGCAACCCATCCAATGTTGCCTTGACAACATTCTTGGCTGAGGTGCTGCCGTACACTTTCGTCAGCACGTCCTGTACGCCGGCATATTCAAGAACGGCCCGTGCGCAGGAACCGGCAATCACCCCGGTCCCCGGGCTGGCTGGCACCAACGCGACTTTCGTCGCTCTGTACTTACCATCGACACGATGTGGAATCGTCCGGCCGACCAGGGGAATCTTGTGCAAGGCCTTCTTGGCGTCTTTCACCGCTTTCTCGACGGACCGCGGAACTTCATTCGCCTTGCCGTAGCCGACGCCGACCGTACCGGCGCGATCCCCAACGACCACCAACGCCGCGAAGCTGAATCGTCGCCCACCTTTAACGACCTTCGAGCAGCGAAAGACTTTGACGACGGTGTCTTCCAACGGTCTCTCTTCCTGATCGGACAGTCGGGTCCCTTCTGAAGCCCACCCTGCAGGGGCTACACTTTCTTTGGGTTCTTTGTCTTGAACAGGTTTTACAGGTTCTACTGCCAATGTTATCTCCAAACCTTATCGTTCGATGTTTCAGAAAACCAGCCCGGCTTTTCTTGCCGCTTCGGCAAGCGCCTTGACTCTGCCATGAAATTTATACCGATTTCTATCGAAGCAAACACATTGAATACCCACGCCCAGCGCCTGCTTCGCAATACTTTCGCCGATGATTTCAGCCGCCTTGATATTTCCCGCATTCGGCAGCTTGGTCGGCGAGCCTTTCGATCGTGTACTCGCCGAGGCCAGCGTAGCGCCCGCTGTATCGTCGATGACCTGTGCATATATGTGCCTGTTCGAGCGGAATACGGATAATCTCGGCCTGTCCGGCGTCCCAAAGACTTTCTTCCGGATATGATATTTACGCCGAAGCGCTGCTTTTCGTATCTTATCACTTCTCAAGGTTTCATTCCTGTTAAATGATTATGCCGCGCCGGAAGCAAATGCTTTACCGACCTTACGCCGGACTTGCTCGTCGGCATAACGAATACCTTTTCCTTTATAGGGTTCGGGCGGCCTGACTTTTCGGATATCTGCGGCGAACTGCCCCAGCGATCTTTTGTCAATCCCCGACACTGTAAACCGGGCGGGTACATCATTGCCCCGTGTAGCCGCCGCCTCGATCGTCACCTTTAATCCTTTCGGGATGGGCAGTTCCACCGGATGGGAAAAGCCCACTTGAAGAACCAGCTTCCCGCCCTGATCCTTGACGTTATAACCGGTCCCATAGATCTCCATCTTCTTCTCGAAGCCTTTGCTGACACCGGCGACCATATTGGCAATCAGGGCACGCATCGTCCCGTGCAACTGCCTGTTCTGCCGGTCTTTGGGCCGATCGTTTTCCACGAGGATGATTCCCTCGGAACTCTCGACTTTGACGTTAATCCGCGGATGGCAATCCATCTGCAGCTTGCCGAGCGGACCTTCGACCTTGACCGATTGACCCTTTTGTTCGATCTTAACCCCTGAGGGGATCATAATTGGCTTTTTTCCAATGCGACTCATCAGCTAACCGTACAAAGAATTTCGCCGCCGACATTCGATTCACGGCAGCTTTTATCACTCATGACGCCTTTACTCGTCGACACAATCGCAATCCCCATGCCCGCCAAGACGCGCGGCAATTTATCCACCGACGCATAGATTCGGCAGCCCGGCTTACTCGCTCTCTGTATCTCATGGATAATCGAGCGGCCGTCCTGGTCATACTTGAGCATCACTCTCAAGATCCCCTGCTTGCCGTCGTCGATTCGGTCGTAAGCCTCGATGTAACCTTCCTCTTTCAAGACACTCGCAATGCCCTCGCAAATCTTGGACGCCTTAATCATCACCTGGTCCTTATTGATTCGCGCCGCATTGCGAATTCTCGTTAGCATATCAGCTATGGGATCACTCAAACTCATATTTCACATCTCGTATTTCGTAAACCGCTTTTTTCTCTTATCGCCTTCATACCACGTTCCAGGCTCTTTACCAACTGGCTTTTTTCACGCCCGGAATTTTCCCTTCATTGGCCAACGTTCTGAAACAAATTCGGCAAATCTTAAACTTGCGATAAACCGCCCTGGCTCTACCGCACAGTTGACACCGTGTATATTGTCGGACACGAAACTTCTGCTTCTTTTCTGCTTTGTTTTCCAGCGCCTTGGTGGACATTCAAACGCTCCGTTTTCTCTTCATTGTCGCCCGGCCTTTCAAGACTCAGGCCTTCTGAACGGCATACCGAACAATTGAAGCATCTTTTTGGCCTCTTCATCGGTATTGGCCGTCGTTACGAAAGTAATATTCATCCCCTGTTGAAACTCGACCTTGGCGGCGTTGATTTCGGGGAAAACACTCTGTTCCGCCAGCCCCATGGAGTAATTCCCCCTGCCGTCGAAACTGTTTTCCTTCAGGCCTCGAAAGTCCCTGACCCGCGGTATCGCCAGACTAATCAGACGGTCCATGAACTCGTACATCCTCACGCCTCGAAGGGTGACTTTCAAACCGGTTTCGTTGCCTTCACGGACTTTGAAATTCGATACACTCTTCTTCGCTTTGCAAACCACGGGCATTTGGCCGGCGATCATCGTCAAGTCCTTCTTGGCCGCTTCCAGGAACTTCTTATCCTGTGCCGCCCTGCCGATTCCCATGGAGATCATAACCATTTTCATACCGGGCACAGCCATCGGATTCTTATAATTGAACTCCTTGACCAGCTCCGGAACAATCTTCGAATTATATAGGTCTTTCAAACGCGCCATGACGTACTTTGCACCTATGCCAAACGTCTAATATTTTTTCCAATCACACACTTACTCTGCTTTTTTAACGACGCCGATTTCCGTGCCGTCCACCGCAACGCGTTTCTTGCCGCCGCGAGGGTCCACCCGATAGCGAACCCGGCTGCCTTTCGAACTTTTCGGATTCACCGGCAACACATTGCTCATATGAATCGGCTGCTCAACGTTGATGCGACCGCCCTGCGGATTCTTTCGAGAAGGGCGAACGTGCTTCTTAACGATGTTGTGCCCCTGGACCACAACGCGATTCTTTTCAGGGATCACACGCAGCACCCTGCCGGTCGCTCCTTTATGCTCGCCCGAAATGATTTCGACGTTATCACCTTTTTTAATATGTAGCGCCATAAAACCGTGTCTCGTATCGTTTATTCTGTAAGAAAGATTCCAAGGATCTATTACACCTTCAAACAACCTCGCTCGCCAGCGAGATAATTTTCATATAGTTTTTTTCTCGAAGCTCTCGGGCTACCGCACCAAAAATTCGCGTGCCAATCGGATTGCCGTCGTTATCGATCATCACAGCCGCATTACTATCAAAACGTACATAACTGCCATCCGCCCGTTTGACCGGGCTCTTCGTACGAATAATAACGCATTTGTGTACCTTCTTGTCGTCTAACTGACAACTGGGTAACGATTTCTTGATCGCCACACACACGACGTCGCCCACCCCGGCCACCGGGCGAGTATATTTCCCTCGGGAACCGCCTCGACCGAGCACTTTGATACATAGCGCCGCTCTCACACCCGAGTTATCGGCGATATCCAACATTGTTTCTTGCTGAACCATTATGTCCTATCTCTATTCACGCCCGGCCCGCTTTTTGTAGAACTTTCACAAGACGCCAACTTTTGCTTTTGCTGCGGGGCCTGCATTCAGCAATTTCAATTACGTCTCCAACGCCACTCTGATTCTGCTCATCATGAACGGACAGCTTCGTTCTGCGCCGGATGAACTTGCCATACTTCGGATGCCTGACCTTATAATCAATAGCAACTTTCACGCTCTTGTTGCCGCTCTGGCTCATCACCACGCCGGTCAGCGTTTTCAATTTCTGATCCTGCATCTTACCTTTTCCGATTAACAAGTACTATCGACAAGCTTTCATTGCGCCTGTCGCATGATCGTTTTAATCCTGGCTATATCACGTCTGACATTTGTAACGGCCTTGGAATTTTCCAGTTTTTCAGTTACCGCCTGCGAACGCAAATCAAACAAGTGCCTTTCAAGCTCTTCCAGTTTCCCCTCCAGTTCATCGGGGCTCATCTCTCGATAATGCTGCGCTTTCATCTGACGATAACCTCTTAAAGCGTGTGCCTTCGCTTAACAAATTTACATTTGATCGGCATTTTATGGGCGACCCTGACCAGCGCCTGTTTGGCGACGTCTTCATTCACCCCGCCGATTTCAAAGCATATCTGTCCGGGTCTGACGCGGGCCACCCAAAATTCAGGCTCGCCCTTGCCTTTGCCCATACGCGTTTCCAGCGGCTTCGAACTCACGGGCTTATGGGGAAACAGCCGGATATAAACCTTGCCCTCACGATGCAAAAAATGAGTCGCCGCCACACGGCCCGCCTCGATGTGCCGCGCCGTGATCCAACTGCTTTCCAACGCCTGCAAGCCATATTCGCCGAAGGCCACGTAGTTGGACCTCGACGCATTGCCCTTCATCTTGCCACGCTGGCTCTTGCGATACTTCACTCTTTTTGGCATCATTGCCATTTTTTCAGACCCTTATACAAACTAAACCTTATGAAGGTCGATTAACAAAGATAAATCATCAGCTTTTATCAGCCTCTGGACGCTTCGACGCAACAGGACCCGGCTGTGCCGCTACGGATTCAGCCTTTTGGCCGCCACTTGTGGGTTCCGGAGCCGGTTTGGCCGATCTCGAAGCGCTACTTTCTCGGCTTCTATCCATCGGCCCGCTGCGTCTCGGCGGTCGGCGGCGACGACGGTGAACATTTTGCGATGAAATCTCTTCGCCGAATTTACCTTTGTAAATCCAGACCTTGATGCCGATCGCCCCATACGTCGTTCTCGCGGTTGTTACAGCATAGTCCACATTCGCATCCAGCGTATGCAGGGGAATACTGCCCAGTTTTTGCGTTTCTTTCCTGGCCATTTCCGACCCGGCCAGCCGGCCCGAGCAAATAATCTTAACGCCTTTCGCCCCCGCATTCATCGCCGCCTCGCAATACTGCTTCATCGTACGCCTAAACGACGCTCGTTTACCTAATTGTTCGGCGATCCCTTCCCCCACCAGAACCGCGTTCAAATCCGGTTCCTTGATCTCGATCACATTCACATTGATCGGCCGACCGATCACGTCTTCGAGTTCTTCACGCAACCGATCAACTTCCCCCCCCCTGGGACCGATCACGACGCCGGGCCGAGCGCTGTGCAACGTGACTTTCACTTCGTTACGCGTTCGGATAATCTCCGTCTTCGCCACAGCCCCTTTGGGCATACTGCGATTAAAGCGATGATCGACGTACCGACGAATCTTCTGATCTTCGACAAGAAAATCGCCATAATTGGCTTTGGGAGCAAACCAGGTGCTCTGCCACCCAAGCGTTATTCCCGTTCTAAAACCTGTTGGCGATACTTTCTGACCCATAATCTCGAATCTCGAATGACGTTAACGTATTCTTTCTTTTCTTATGCCTGCGTAACCGTTATGTGAATATGACAGGCTTTCTTTCGAATCGGGTGCGCCCTGCCCCTGTCCTTCGGTATCCATCTTTTTGTACCGATCCGTACGCCGGCATCATCCACGCGGGCGCTGCTGATATACAGGTTATCCACGTCCGCCTGCTGCTCATCCGCATTGGCTACGGCGCTTTTGAGAACCTTATCAATCATGGTGGCCGCACGCTTTCGCGTGAACTTCAAGATATCCATCGCATCTTGAACCTCACGCCCCGATATGAGCTGGGTCACCAATCGGGCCTTCCGCGCCGAAATGGGAGCATAGCGATAGGACGAACGCCAATCCACCAAATCGTTCACCTCTGCGGATAAAGCCGTCGCCAAGCGACGAATATCCTCGGTGCCCGGCTCCGGCTTGAAAAGGCCTTTCTGCCAATTCTTGACGGCCACAGTCGCGTTCTGCCTGTCAAAGCCCCCTCGGGCAAGGTGGTCGGCTAACTCATCCACGCTGATCTGCCGTTCACGACAAAGCTCATTTAGTTTTTCAGTACTTAACATAACGGTAGAAGGATAATCTCTATTTGATTTACTTTATTTTCTTGCTCGAATGGCCTTTAAACATCCTCGTGGGCGAAAACTCACCTAATTTATGCCCCACCATATCTTCCGTGACAAACACTTTATGAAACATCTTACCGTTGTGGACCAAAAACGTGAAACCGACGAATTCCGGAACGATCGTACATCGTCGCGCCCACGTTTTGATTGGATCGCGCGAGCCCGACGCTATTTTCTTGTTGACCTTAATAAACAACTTCTCGTCAACAAATGGTCCTTTTTTTAAAGATCTTCCCATTTCTACTATCTCACATACACGTCGAATAATTCGTCATTTCTACGATCCACAGCGAGTTTACAGGGATAACTGTCTATTCCTCTTACTCTTGCGCCTTCGAATAATCCGTTTATTATTTGGATTTCTCGGATTTCTTGTTTTTCCCCCTTTAGCCGGGACGCCCGTCGGCGAACAAGGATGCCGCCCGCCGTTGGCTCGACCTTCCCCGCCGCCCATCGGATGAGCGACCGGATTCATCGCCTTGCCCCGGACGTGCGGTCTGCGGCCCATATGCCGTTTTCGACCGGCTTTTCCGATCCGGACATTTTGATGGTCGGGATTACTCACCCGTCCGACCGTTGCCCGGCATTCTTTCCGAATCATCCGCATTTCACCGCTTGGCAAAACGATGGAAACCCAGTTGCCTTCTTTGGCGACAATTCGTGCCGCATTGCCGGCCCCTCGGACCAGTTTGCCGCCCTGACCGGCTCTCATCTCGATATTATGTATCTCCATTCCGGCAGGGATCGCCGACATGGGCATGGTATTGCCGATTTTGGGCTCACAGGAATCTCCACTTTCAACTTCATCACCGACTTTGATCCCCAGCGGCGCTAAAATATATCTCTTTTCACCGTCTTCGTAATGCAATAAAGAGATAAAGCAATTCCTGTTTGGATCGTATTCAATCGTGGCCACTTTGGCCGGGATTCCATCCTTATTGCGCTTGAAGTCGATGATACGATATATCTTCCTGGCGCCCCCGCCTCTAAAGCGCGTCGTCGTTACACCGTGATGATTCCTCCCGCCGCTCTTGGGGATCCGCTTGCACAGTGTTTTCTCCGGCCGGTTCGTCGTTAATTCGGCGTAGTCATTCACCGAACTGTTTCGTCGCCCGGCACTGGTTGGTTTATAAACTCGAATACCCATAATTCAAGAACTCATCATTTCATTATGTAACACATCATTACGAAAGAACGACAATGAATACTCCATTCGATCAAAACAGATCGATATGGTATTCGGGATCCAAAAACACAATCGCTTTCTTCCAGCTTGACGTCACCCCGAATGATCTGCCTCGGCGTCGTTCTTTTCCTTTGCGATTCGCCGTTCTTACTTTTTGCACTTTAACGTTATATATTCTCTCTACGGCATTCTTGATCTGCGTTTTATTCGCCCTCTTGTTGACCTCGAAGCTGTACGCACTCTTTATGTTCGCAAAGTGCATCCCCTGCTCGGTCACCAAAGGTCGAATTATAATATTATAGTCATCCACTTGTCGAACCCGTTCATTTAATTCGTTCTGTCCTCACCGATGACGGACAAAAACGCATCTTTCGTAAACAGCATTTTTCGATAACTGCAAATATCGAAAGCGTTCAAATCGCTCACGGGCAGAACAGCCACTTTCGGAACGTTTCTTGCCGACTTGAGGAGATTCTGATCGACGGCATCCATCGTCACAAGACAACTGCGATCAATTTTTAGATTAGCAAGTACGGCCACAAATTCCTTCGTTTTCGGTTGGCCCAGCTTCAAGCCGTCAACCACAACGACATCATTATCCAACAGCTTCGCCAGAATCGCCGAATCCCGTGCAAGCCTTTTTTGTTTCTTGGGCATGCGTTGGCGAAAGTCCCTCGGGCTCTTGGCAAAAATCATTCCCCCGCCGCGGCGCTTGCCCGTCCGGATGTTGCCCACGCGTGCATTGCCCGTCCCCTTTTGCCTGAAAAGCTTTTTGCTCGAGCCGGCCACCATCCCTCGGCTCTTCGTTGCGGCCGTGCCAACACGCTTATTCGCATGATACATGACGATGGCCTGCTTAAGCAATGCATGCCTGACCGATCCACCCAAGGTCGCTTCATCAACCCTCAGGTTTTCGACCTCTTGTCCCTCTACATTGTAAACAGCCACATCAATCATGGTTCGTTTTCCGTACTCCTATCGATTACGCTCTTTTTGCGCTTCGGACAACACAATACCCGTCGGCCGGCCCCGGGATGGACCCCTTGACGATCAACAGGTTCTTTTCTTCATCTATCGACACAAGCTGGTGATTTTTCACAGTGACCCGGCAGTCCCCCATATGCCCCGACATCCTTTTTCCTTTTTTGGGGCCGGGGCCGTGCCCGGCATCACTGGAATAACTCGATATGGAACCGGGTGCCCGGTGCTTTCTTTCCGTACCGTGCGAGGCGGGAAAGCCGCCAAATCCATGACGTTTCATTACACCGGCGTATCCTTTACCCTTACTCGTAGCCACAACATCAACATACTTTTCTTCGGAAAAAGATGTCACATCCACGGACTCTCCCGCGGACAAGGGCGGTTCCGTATTATTCGGGAGCCGCATCTCTCTGACGAATCTTTTCGGCGTTGTTTTGGCTTTCTTCGTATGGCCGATGTCCGAATTCTTCCTTCGTGCATTCTTTACATCGTCGAAACCGAGTTGAACGGCGTTGTAACCGTCCGTCTGCGTCGTCTTGACCTGCATCACGACGCACGGGCCGGCTTGAATGACCGTAACGGGCACTAACTTGCCCATTTTGTCATAGACTTGAGTCATTCCAATCTTTTTTCCCAGTATCATCGCCATAATATTTACTTCTTATTTCTCAATTCGTTCCGCCCGTGCTTCGAGGTTTCACGAATCAGGCCTTAATCCTCACAAAGACGCCCGCCGGCACGACAAGACGATTCAACACTTCAACGGTTCGCGCGTTCGCTTCATGAATATCAATCAAACGTTTATGCGTCCTTAACTCAAATTGTTCACGTGATTTTTTGTCGATATGAGGACTTCGCAGCACGGTATAACGTTCAACACGCGTAGGTAACGGCACCGGACCGCTAACACGAGCGTTCGTCTTGCGGGCATGCTCTACAATCTCTTTGGCAGAGGCGTCCAGCGCTCTGTGATCGTAGGATTCCATTTTTATTCTTATTCGTTCGGTTTCAGTAGCCATATCTTTCCTCCGCGCCTACCCAGCGCTGCGGATTCTCATATCGTCTGGCTTGCATATTCCCAACAGCTATCTGCCCTGTTAGGGAACGCTGCATTATAAATCCATCGTTTGATCAATTATTACTACAATTCAACGGTAGAACTCACAGTTAGCCAACCTTGCTTAGTCCGAAAATACCGCTGATAATAGTCGTATAAACGACATCACCAACTTCTTCTCAGCCTACAGTTCTCCTGTTCTTTTCTTCCTTTATCTTACAAATTTCAGGCAGGAAAGGCCTTCCGGATAGTTCATCGGGCTGCATTACAAGTTCATCACCGCTGATCCTGTAAATTGCCGTTTACCTCTTATGCAGCCAACCATCTACTTTGCCTTCCTTAATAGAGTTTGATATCGGATCGACTTAGATTCGATCTCACATGCCTAATACGTTTCAACCGTCCCTGACTATCAAATCACAGACATGTTTCAGCCTAACTCATTTCGCAAAGCCGTCCATGGCTATGCTCGCTATAGCTGAAAGCTTTGAACTTTATCACATCAACTAAGACCTGTCAATAAAATGTCATAATATTTTCACTTTTTTTAATGTTTTTTTCGCCTTCTGTTAAAAGAAAATCTCCTTGGCAATTTGCTCGGGGATTTTCTCATAATTGAAAGGCTCCATCGTGTACGTTCCCCGCCCTGCCGTTACGCTCCTTATTTCGCTGGAATAGCCAAACATCTCGACCAGAGGCGCTTTCGCATCGATCACCTGCATGTTGCCATGAATCCGGCAATCCGTAATAAGCCCCCTTTTCGCTAACAAACTACCCTGAACAGCTCCAAAATTAGCCTGGGGAACCACGACCTGAATACGCATGACGGGCTCAAGCAAAACCGGCCCGGCCTCTTCGAGACCTTTCTCCATGGCAATCGCGGCCGCCTGCTCAAACGCCAGACTCGAAGAATCCACCGAATGAAATGAGCCTTCTATGAGCGTAACTCTAAGGCCTACAACAGGATAGCCCGCCAAAGGACCACAACCCAAAGCATCCCGGCATCCCCGTTCCACATCAGGCACATACTCTTTGGGGACCTTATCCCCAGGGGCGCGGTTTTCAAATTCAATCTCCCGGTTCCAATGACCGTCCTCCGTCAAAACCGGCTCAACCTGTAGAACGACATGACCGTACTGGCCGCGCCCGCCCGTTTGCCTGACGAACTTACCCTCCGCGTTAGCCGTCTTTGTGATCGCCTCTCTATACGCCACGCGCGGTTTTCCAACTCTGACGTTCACTCCTTTTTCTCGAACCAGCTTATGTTCAAGAACTTCCAAATGCAATTCACCCATCCCGCTGATAATGGTCTGCCCCGTTTCCGGATCGGCTTTACATTCGAATGTCGGATCTTCGCGTCTTAAAGACGCCAAAGCATCGGCCAACTTAGCCCTCTCAGCCGCCGTTCTGGGTTCTATCGACATATTCATAACCGTCTGAGGAAATGAAATACTCGGAAGACAAACGGCCTTTTTAGGATCGCAAATGGTATCGCCCGTCAGCGTCTGTTTTAACCCCACTACGGCAATAATATCACCGGCCCCGGCCGTATCCAGAATCTTGCGCTCATTGGCGTGCATCTCAAATATCCGGGTGATATTCTCCTTCCGATTCCGATTCGCATTTAGAATCCGGCGGCCCGACCGTAACTTACCCTGATAAATCCTCAAAAAACAAAGATCACCGTGCACGTCGCTGGTGATCTTAAAGGCAAGCGCAACCAGACTTGCATTATAATCGCATTTAATGGATATCTTCTTTTCCTCATCATTGGGCTTATGCCCCATGATCTCCTTCTTCTCCAACGGCGAGGGAAGATATGATATGACCCCATCCAGCAGCCTTTGTACACCGATATACTTCAATGCAGATCCGACAAATACAGGGTGGAGCTTTCCAGCCAGAGTGCCTTGTCTAATCCCCCTTTTGATCATCTCGGCATTGATCGGTTTATCGTGAACGTAATTGTCCATGAGCTCGGCATCATATTCGGCCGCAAGCTCTATCATCTCATTTCTGTGCTGACGGGCTCGCTCGCTCAATTCCGCGGGAATCTCAATTTCTTCAAAGGTGGCCCCCATTTTATCACTCTGATAAAAGACGGCCTGCATCTTAATCAGATCGATAATCCCCGCGAAAGAGTCCTCGGCCCCGATAGGAATCTGCACGATGATTGGATTGGCCAGGAGTTTGTCGCGAATGCTGTCAATGGTCATGTCAAAATCGGCGCCGATCTTGTCCATCTTGTTCACGAAGCACATGCAGGGCAGGTCATATTTCTGCCCTTGACGCCAGACCGTCTCGCTCTGTGCCTGAACCCCTTCGCTGCCGTCGAATACCGCTACGGCACTATCGAGGACTCGCAACGACCTTTCAACCTCGGCGGTGAAGTCGATATGCCCCGGGGTATCAATCAGATTAATCTCAAAATTCTTCCAGGGGCATTTCGTCGCCGCAGACGTGATCGTTATCCCTCTCTTTTGCTCCTCCTCCATAAAGTCCATCACGGCCGTACCGTCGTGGACCTCCCCCATCTTGTACGTCTTACCCGTATAGTAAAGAATACGCTCGGTCACCGTTGTTTTTCCGGCGTCGATATGAGCCATGATGCCGATATTGCGTAATTTTTCCAGAGTTCCGGGCATACGTCTTCACATATTTCATAGACACACAGCCGCTAATAAGGCCCCCGACAGGCGGATAAACCTGTCCCAGACGGCAATCTTCATGTCATCACTAACGATAAAAAAACTGCCACGGTCATTCTCAAAACGTTCCGTGGCAGTTCAAAGCAACCGTCTTTACCAGGCAAAGTGAGCAAATGCCTTATTCGCCTCGGCCATTCTGTGAACATTCTCTCGAGTCGTCATAGCGGCGCCACTCTCTTTGTACGCATCCATAAGCTCAGACGCCAAACGTTGGGACATCGGCTTGCCCTTTTTGGACCTGGCCGAGGCGAGAATCCACCTGAAAGCAAGGGATTGCTGCCGTTTGGAACTCACTTGCATCGGGACTTGATAACTGGCGCCACCGACGCGCTTGCTGCGAACTTCAATCATAGGCTTTACATTATTCACCGCTTTCTCGAAGACCTCAAGAGCGCCCGCATCTTCGACCTTTTTACCAATGATATCCAACGCGTCGTAAAAGACCTTCTGGGCCGTACTCTTTTTACCGTCCAGCATTAAGCAATTGATGAATTTCGAAGCCAGCCGACTGCTATACTTCGGATCCGGTTTCAGTTGTTGACTCGATGCGGTAAACTTTTTTGCCATGTTTTCCTCATTCAGGTTATTCGCGGCCGAAAAAGAAACAACCGCTAAATGACCGCTTTATTTCGCTTTCTTAGCCCCGTATTTGCTTCGACCCTGTTTTCGATTGGAGACCCCGGCGCAATCCAGAACGCCGCGAACAATATGATACCTTACGCCCGGCAGGTCGCGAACGCGACCGCCGCGTATAATCACCGTACTATGCTCCTGAAGGTTATGATCGATGCCCGGAATATAAGCGGTCACCTCTTTGCCATTGGTTAGCCTGACACGCGCGATTTTACGCAAAGCGGAGTTTGGCTTCTTGGGCGTCTGCGTTCTCACAATCAAACATACCCCCCGCTTCTGCGGGGAACCGCTGATGTCTGATATTCGCTTCTGACCCTTTGATTTTGCTCTGGGACGCCTAACTAACTGATTTATTGTGGGCATAATTCACATAATCCCTGATCTTTAGATTCCATGACTTTTTGAAAACAGCCCCTCATTGTAATAGAAATCGCCTCAATTCCAAGCTATTTTACAATTCCAGGTTAAATTTTTTCCAACAACGCAATATTTGTGTAAAAATTCATCACAATAACCGTCGCGAAACGCCTACAACTTCGCCGCATCGAATCATTTGATTCCCAGCGCTTCCCTGATGGCGGCATCGGCTTTGGCTTCGGCTTCCTTGGCTTCCTTGATTTCCTCGGCCTCTTCAAATTCCTTCGGTAAAGGTGCCTCAACAAGATGCTTGACCTTGATATCCAGATAGGGCTTGAACGCCGTTCCGGCCGGGATCAGATGACCAAGAATCACATTTTCCTTCAGACCATAGAGTTCATCCGTTTTACCGGCCAGGGAAGCTTCCGTAAGAACCTTGGTGGTTTCCTGGAAGCTGGCCGCGGCGATGAAGCTTTCCGACCATAAGGATGCCTTGGTAATTCCCAGAAGCAACGTCTTTGCCGTCGCCGGCTTCGGCTTTTTGCCCGTCGCGGGCTGACCGGAAAGGCTCGCGATTTTCTCGTTGATCGTGGTCAACTCTCTTTTGTCAACAATCTGCCCGACCTCCAAATCATTGGAATCGCCGATATCGGCAATCTTGAGGCTGTTGGTCAGCTTTTCGTTTTCTTTTTTGAAGACAAACTTATCTACAACCTCGCCCGGCAGGAATGAGCTATCGCCGACAGATTCGATTTCGACCTTTCGCATCATTTGCGAACAGATAATCTCAATATGCTTGTCGTTAATATTCACATTCTGCGAACGATAGACGTTTTGAATTTCGATCGTCAAATATCTCTGCAAGGCTTCTTCGCCTTTGATCCGCAGAATATCATGCGGCACCAGGGGGCCGTCCGTCAGAGCATCTCCGGCCTCGGCATAGTCCCCGGTGTGAACGTTCAGATGCCTGTCGCGAGGCACGTGGTGCTCCTTTTCCATGCCGGATTCACTGCGGATGGTAATCGTCATCTTGCCCTTGCGTTTGTCGCTTCGCAGCTCGACCCTCCCGCTGATCTCGGCCATCGCGGCCGGATCTTTCGGTTTGCGGGCCTCAAAAACTTCCGTCACTCGGGGCAGACCTCCGGTGATGTCCTGCGTTCCGCCGCTCGCCCTGGGTTGATGAGCGAGCAACTGCCCCGCCTGAACCTGCTGGGCTTCAACCACTTCGATGCGAGCTCCGGCAGGCAAATAGTGAACGTCCAGGATCTTCCCGTCCGGATCTTCGATGATGATCTGCGGATGTTTATCCCCTTTATGTTCGATAACGACCGGTTTTCCGGCTTGCCCTTTTCGCTCTTCCTCAATGCCAATGGTTTCACCTTCGATGACATCAACGAACCGGATCAACCCGGCCACTTCCGCCAAAATGGGTGTACGGTGCGGATCCCAGGTGAACAACGAAAGCCCGACTTTGACTTTCTGATTATCTTCAACCAACACAATCGCGCCATACGGCACTTTGAACCGATCAAGTTCCCGATCTTTGGCATCAAGAATGGCAATTTCACCATTACGCTTGAGCGCCACGGTAGCCTCTCGGCCATCGCTCTGTTTGATCTGAACGGCATTGATATCACGATATTGAACTTTGCCGGTATGTGTGGCCCTTTGTTCTCTCTCGAGAATGGCTCTTTCCGCCACGCCGCCGGTATGGAATGTCCTTAACGTAAGCTGCGTTCCCGGCTCGCCGATGGATTGGGCGGCCACGATGCCGACCGCCGAGCCTTCTTCGACCAACCGGCCGGTACTCATGTCCCAGCCGTAGCATTTCGCACACACGCCGAACGGGCTGTCGCACGTCAGCGGACTACGAACGCGAACGGCATCAAGACCTAACGCCTCGATTTTGGCGGCCGCTTCCGGGCTAATCACCTCGTTCTCACGGATAATCATTTCGTCGGTAATCGGATTGCGAATATTATCTCGCGCCGTTCGTCCAATGACCAATTGAGAGAGAGGAATATCCACTTGCTCGCCGCGAGTGACGATTCCCTTGGTGATTCCCTGCAGGGTTTGACAATCCCGTTCAATCACAATAACGTTTTGGGCCACGTCGATCAATTTACGGGTCAGGTAGCCGGAATTGGCCGTCTTCAAGGCGGTATCCGCCAAACCTTTGCGCGCCCCGTGCGTCGAGCTGAAGTATTCAAGAACGGTCAGACCCTCTCGGAAGTTAGACTTAATAGGCGTTTCAATAATCTCGCCGCTGGGCTTGGCCATCAGCGCTCTCATCCCGGCAAGCTGCTGAATCTGATCCACACTGCCTCGAGCCCCGGAATCACTCATAAGGTAAATGGGATTCAGGTACGGCGTGCCGTCATCTTTCTTATCTTCTTTGAGACCTCGCATCATTTCATTGGTGACGGCCACTCGGGCATTTGTCCAGGCATCGATAACCTGATTATACCTTTCACCCTCGGTCAAAACGCCATCGTTATAGTTCCTGCTGATTTTATTGATCCTTTTCTCGGTCTCTTCGATAATGTCCGCTTTCCGGGCGGGAATTTTAAGATCCGTAATCCCGAAACTCAACCCCGCCAATGTCGCGTGCTTGAACCCCAAATTCTTGATTCGATCGAGCAAATCAACCGTTTCGGCGGAGCCGGCGTATTTGAAACAATCACTGATCACCCGGCTGAGCTTCTTCTGGGACATCGTCAGGTTATAAAAGGGCATCCCGTCCGGCAGAATATCATTAAATATGCACCGGCCCACGGTCGTCTCTACGAGCGGCGGCCTTTCCGTTTCGCCGGACTCGGTCACAATTCGATCTTTGTTGAGTCGAACCTTAATTTTTGCATGCAAACCGACCTTGCCCATATCATAGGCCATCATGGCCTCAAACGAATCCTTGAACACACGGATCTCTTCGGATTCGGAGCCCGCCCCGGGGGCGATATTCGTCAGGTAATAGTTGCCCATGACCATATCCTGAGACGGTCCCACCATCGGCGAGCCGTTGGCCGGGGAGAAAATATTGGCCGTCGTCATCATGAGGATATGGGTTTCCGCCTGCGCCTCAACACTCAACGGCAAATGGACCGCCATCTGGTCGCCGTCAAAGTCGGCATTGAACCCTTTGCATGCCAACGGGTGGAGCATAATCGCATTGCCCTCGACAAGCACAGGTTCAAAAGCCTGAACGCCCATTCGGTGGAGAGTGGGAGCACGGTTGAGTAAGACCGGATGCTGATGGATGACTTCTTCAAGGATATCCCAGACCTGTTCGTCGCGTCTTTCGATCATCCGCTTGGCACTTTTAATGGTATCGGCCAATCCGTGCTGTTTGAGCTTTCGAATAATAAACGGCTGATAGAGCTCCAGTGCGATCTTCTTGGGTAAGCCGCACTGGTAGAGTTTCAGGTCCGGGCCGACGACAATGACCGACCGGGCCGAGTAATCGACGCGCTTGCCGAGCAGGTTTTCTCGAAAACGCCCCTGCTTGCCCTTGATCATGTCCGTCAAGGACTTAAGCGGCCGGTTGTTGCTCCCGAGGACGGATCGTCGACAGCGACCGTTATCCATCAACGAATCCACCGCCTGTTGAAGCATGCGCTTCTCATTGCGGATAATGACCTCAGGCGCATTCAGATCCATCAGCTTTTTCAATCGGTTGTTCCGGTTGATAATTCTGCGGTAGAGATCGTTCAAATCGCTGGTGGCAAAATTATCCCTCTCGAGCAAGACCAGCGGTCGCAAATCCGGTGGAATAACAGGGATGACCTCCATGACCATCCACTGAGGTTTATTCTTACTATTTTTAACCTGGTTGATAATCTTCAGGCGCTTCGTGAGCTCTTTAATTTTTTGCTTACTGTTTGTCTTGGCAATCGCCTGCCTGAGTTGAACGCTGACTTCCTCCAGATCGAGATTTTCCAGCAAGGCCCTTATCGCCTCGGCTCCCATCGCGGCTTTGAAAGCCTTTCCGTACTTTTCAGCCGCATCCCGATATTCTTCCTCCGTAATCAACTGCCCGACTTTGAGCGGCGTCTGGCCGATATCGGTGACGACGTATTCCTGGAAATAAATGATCTTTTCAAGGTCGGCCGATTTCATCGCCAACAGATTCCCAAGACGATTCGGGATAGCCTTGAAAAACCAGATATGCACAACGGGCGCCGCCAGATTAATGTGCCCCATCCGTTTTCTTCGCACCCGGCTATGGGTCACTTTAACGCCGCACCGATCGCAGATGATCCCTTTGAACTTGGTTCCCTTGTATTTCCCGCAGGCGCATTCCCAGTCGCGTTCCGGCCCGAAGATGCGCTCGCAGAACAAGCCATCCTTCTCCGGTCGATAGGTACGATAATTGATCGTTTCGGGCTTTCGCACCTCACCGAAAGACCAACTTCGAATATCGTTAGGACTGGCTAATGAAATCTTGACCGAACCGTAGTCATTAATACGATCGTAAATACTTCCTAACATTTATTGCCCCTTGCAATCGATATCTGGAAAATCGACAGTCAATAATCACCTTTACAGTGCAGCGCTTCCGAGCCGTTTCTTCTCGAGCTGGATGTTTAATCCCAATCCTCTGATCTCATTACAGAGCACGTCGAAGGACAGCGGTGTGCCCGCTTCAAGCGTGTTTTGTCCTTTCACCATGGATTCGTAGATTTTCGTGCGTCCCTCAACGTCGTCGCTCTTGACGGTAAGCATTTCCTGGAGCGTATAAGCCGCTCCGTATCCTTCCAACGCCCAAACTTCCATCTCGCCGAATCGCTGACCGCCGGTTCTGGCCTTGCCCCCTAACGGCTGCTGGGTAATCAAACTGTATGGACCGGTCGCCCGCGCATGAATTTTGTCATCGACCAGATGATGGAGTTTCAACATGTAGATGTAACCGATGGTGGCCCCCTGGTCAAAAGGCTCCCCCGTTCGACCGTCGTACAGCGGCGCTTTCAAAGTGCTCGGAATTTGCACGAAGAATTCATCAGACGACGGCATTTCCTTTCCTTCTTCGATCTCGATTTTTCGCTTGCTGATCAACTCGTTCGCTTCAACCGTCAGATTCTGAACATCCTCTTCGCTCGCCCCATCGAAAACCGGCGTCAACGCGTTGAAACCCAGGACCTTGGCGACCCATCCCAAATGGGTCTCAAGAATCTGCCCGACATTCATTCGACTTGGGACGCCGAGCGGATTCAAAAGGATATCGAGAGGCGTTCCATCCTCAAGAAACGGCATATCCGCCTCGGGCATAATCTTGGCGATAACGCCCTTATTCCCATGCCGACCGGCCATTTTGTCGCCGATAGACAAGGTGCGTTTGATGGCCACGTAGATTTTAACCATCTGCAAGACACCGCTCGGTAGCTCATCCCCATGTTTCAATGTTTCAATCCGGTGCTTCTTTTCCTCTTGAATCTCAAGAATCTTACTCCAATAGCGATCCACTATTTTCTGAACGTCATCGCGCATCGCGGCGGGTTTGACCCATTTAATGTTGAAACCCTCAATCTGTTCGTAAATCACCTCATCATCCGGACTGGCCCCGACTTTCTGACGCGTTGACGGATCGACAATATTGACCTCGTGCTTCTGATGGACGGCCTCGATCATTTGCCGGAAGATCATACATTCTTTGGCCCTTGTTTGCTTTTCAAACTCTTTGACTTCCGCCGCTAATGCTTTTTTCTGCTCTTCCGTGCCGGCCCCGCGCCGGGTAAACCGTTCGGTCTTGATGACGACCCCCTCATATCCGCTCGGCAACTCAAGGGAGTCATTTTTGACATCCTCGCCGGCCCGCCCGAAGATGGCGTGCAGCAGCTTTTCTTCCGGCGTCAATTCGGTCTTGCTTTTGGGCACGACCTTGCCGACCAAAATGTCGCCCGGGCAGACTCTCGTTCCCTCGCAAACCACACCGTGCTCATCAAGATTCCGCAAGGCACGCTCACTCACATTCGGGATATCCCGGGTGAATTCCTCCTTGCCGAGGCGGGTTTCGCGCACTTCGGCGGTGAACTCATCGATGTGGATGCTGGTGAAACTATCATCTTTGCAGAGTCTTTCACTAACAATAATAGCATCTTCAAAGTTGAAGCCATCAAAAGAAACGAATCCGACGAGAACGTTCTTGCCAAGGGCCAACACACCGTTGGCCGTACCTCCGCCGTCGGCGATGACCTGGCCGGCTTTGATCTTCTCACCGAGTTGGACCGTCGGCTTTTGATTCAGGCAGGTTCGTTCATTGAGGCCGATATATTTCGCCAATTTGTATTCATCGGTGTGGTTGATCACGATTCGGGTGGCGTCAACCGCCGTAACAGTACCGCTATTGTCGGCCCGAACGACCATACTCGAGTTCTGCCCCACAACGCTTTCCATCCCCGTGCCAACCAATGGGGGATCGGTCCGAAGCAGCGGCACCGCCTGACGCTGCATGTTCGATCCCATCAAGGCCCGGTTCGCATCGTCATGCTCAAGAAACGGGATCAACGAGGCCGAGACCCCAACGGTTTGTTTCGGGGAAATATCAACATAGTCAACGTCTTCACTGGCAACCTGGGCCAATTCCCCTTCCATCCTCGCAAGCACAAAGCCTTCCCTGACCCGGCCTTTTCCAACATCGATCGCCGTGGGCGGAGCAAAGATCACCTTCACTTCCTCATCGGCACGCAAATAATCCACTTGATCCAGGACTTTCCCGTTATTGACTTTTTGGTACGGCGTGAGCAAGAAACCATACTCATCAACCGCAGAGAATATGGCCAGCGAAGCAATCAGACCGATATTGGTCCCTTCAGGGGTCTCGATCGGACAGATTCTGCCGTAATGGCTGATATGGACGTCACGCACCTCAAAGCCGGCTCGCCTGCGGTTGAGTCCACCCGGCCCCAAAGCGGAAAGCCGACGTTCATGCGTTAACTGGCTCAGCGCATTGGTTTGGTCCACCACCTGGCTTAATTCCCCTCGCCCGAAGAAGTAATTAATGCTGCTCGAAACGCTTTTGGAATTAATGAGATCCGCAATGCGCACCGTATCCTCGGCGTCTCTTTTCATGCTCATCCGTTCCTGGACGGTTCGCCGTAACTTCAAAAGCCCTTTTCGAATCTCATCAGCGGCCAGTTCATCAATGGTGCGCAATCGTCGGTTGCCCAGATGATCAATATCGTCAACCTCGCCCTCATTATTCCGCAATGCGGTAATATATTTCATGGTGCCGAGGAAATCTTCGGGCCGAAGCGTCATCTCATTTTCGTCAACATTCTGGTCGAATTTCCGGTTAATCCTGAATCGACCGACGTTGCCCAAACGATACCGGTTCGAATCGAAAAACTTCTCGGCGAAAAAGGTTCGGGCCTTTTCTTCGTTCGGGGGATTCCCGGGCCTCAACCGCATATAGAATTTGAGCAGCGCCTGTTCATGGGTTTGACAATCATCTTCGGCGAGCGTGTTCAGAATGATCGTATCGCGAACATTCTTAATCACTTCCATCGTCGGTTCTTTTGCTTTCTTGGATGACTTCTTACCTTTGGCGGCCGGTGTATCGAACGCCGCCTGGACGAGGGAGACCTTGTCGCTGATTTGCGCCCCGGCCTTGACGATGATTTCGCCGGAATCCTCATCAATGATCGGCTCGACCGCCCACATCGTCGGGCTCAGCTTTTTGACCGGCACCTTTTCGGTTTGATAGAATAAGCGCAATATCTGCTCGGTCGTCCCATAAGCGGGGTCCATGGCCCGCAAAAAGATCGTCGCCGGGATTTTGCTGGACTGATCGATCCGAACGACCAGCGTGTCCTTGTTCGTGACGCCGATCTCGATCCAACTGCCTCTTTCCGGTATAATCCTGCCGCCATGCAAAACTCTATCGCCTTCTTTACTCTCGATCAGGAAATCGACCCCGGGGCTTCGATGCAACTGGCTGACGATCACGCGAACGGCGCCGTTGACAATAAATTCCCCGCCGCCGATCATGACCGGCATTTCACCGAGATAGATGGCCTGTTCGGCCAAATCTTCACCTTCTTTGTTGCGCAGCCGGCACCATATCTTCATCGGGTAACCGTACGTTAAACGCAACTGGCAACATTGAGTGGGAGTATAATGCGGCTTTTCCAATTCATACGAGAGATACTCCATAACCATCTTCTTGTCGTAACTCTCGATGGGAAACGTTTCCCGGAAAAGGGCTTCCAGCCCGGCGTCTTTCCGCTTGGTTGGGGCCACGTCTCTTTGAAGAAAATTGTCGTAGCTTTTTCTCTGTATCGCCACCAAATCCGGGATTTCAACGGCATCGCGTACTCTGCCAAAATTACGTATGACTCGGCTGGTACTATTTTCACGCATTGCTCGTCTCCAGCACTAAATACTCCAGATGATCTTTTTTAGAAGCTACCATTTGTTTCACCGTCCGTGTCTCAGCTTCTCCATAAGGACGACGCGCTCCCCCATCAGTCCCTGCATCAAGCGATCTCGACCACGGCGCCGGCAGCTTCAAGCTGTTTTTGCGCCGCTTCGGCATCCTCTTTGCTTACGCCCTCTTTGACCGGCTTCGGCGCGCCATCGACAAGTTCCTTGGCTTCCTTCAAGCCCAATCCCGTCAGGGCCCTGACTTCCTTAATGACCTGAATCTTCTTTTCACCGAATTCCTTAAGGATGACGTCGAAACTCGTTTTCTCCTCTGCTTCCTCCGCCTGGCCCGCCCCCGCTGCGGGTCCCGCCATCACAACGGCGCCGCCGGCGGCCGGCTCGATGCCATGCTCTTCTTTCAAATAGTCGCCTAATTCCTTGGCCTGCATCAGCGTCAGGGCAACAATCTGATCTCCGAGTTTCTTAATATCGCTGCTCCACGATTTTGCGCCGCCATCACTTTTAGCTTCTTTTGTTTCGGCTTGTTCTTCTGCCATTTCTCATTACTCCTATATCGTTTAGACCCGGTGGTAGCCGAAACTACGCCGTTTCGTTTAACCCGACAATGCTACAGGGACAGCCACACAGGCAGTTTCATATCTCGTCTTAGGCCGCTTCTTTTTCCTCGCCTTCGGCAATGGCCTCGACGCAGCCCGCGATCCTCTGCGCGGGAGAGCCGATCAAACCGGCCAACCGACTCGCCGGCGACTGCACCAAACCGGCAATCTGGCAGAGCAATTCCGTCCGCGTCGGCATTTTCGAAAGCGCTTCCGCCCCGTTGGCATCCATCGCCGAACCATCGAGAAAAGCTCCTTTGACCTCGATCAGCGGATCTTTCTTCCGCCAATCGATCATCTCTTTGGCCACATCAACGATGCTGTCGCCGCCATAGACAATGGCGCAGGGCCCTTCAAATAAAGCGGTTGCCGTCTCCATATCCTGGCTGCACAGTGCTTTTTTAAATAGTGAATTCTTGACGACGTTCAGTCCAATGCCCTTCTGCAAGAGCTCCCCGCGCATCAGATTATTGTCCGTTCCGCTAACGCCCTTGATACTGACCACCAGGAATTCCCGGATGTTCTGATCGACAATTTTCTTTTCCAGTTCCGACTGTAACAGCCCTTTGACATATTTGCTCATCCTGACACCTTCATCTCATACGTGCCTTCAACGCACGTCTGTCATTCAATTTCGCCCTATAGGCGTTAGATATTAATCTGCAGGCTCGGGCCCATTGTTGAAGATATACACATTTTTTTGATATATGTTCCCTTGGCCGCCGAGGGTTTTATCTTTTTCAGGTGGGAAACAAACGCCTCAATGTTCTCCACAAGCTTGCCGGCATCGAAGCTCTGTTTACCGACGACGACGTGAACATTGCCGCCGGCGTCGTTTCTGTACTCGACTTTACCCGCGGCGAACTCCGCCACCGCCGTGGCGACGTCGGGTGTGACCGTGCCGTTCTTAGGCGAAGGCATTTTGCCCTGAGGTCCGAGCACGCGGCCGAGTTTGCCGACCTTACCCATCACCTTGGGAGAGGCGATCGCCACATCGAAATCCATCCATCCATCGGTCACCTTCTTAACCAGATCGTCACACCCGGCTTCAATGGCCCCGGCTTGTTTCGCCGCCTCAGCCTCTGTCTCATCACAGAAAGCGATCACCTTCTTCTGCTTGCCGATGCCATGAGGAAGGGAAATCGATCCCCGAACCAGTTGATCGGCCTGTTTTGGATCGATACCGAGATTCAGCACGCATTCGATGCTCTGATCGAACTTGACCGCCTTCAAGGATATAAGCTTTTTCACGCCCTCAGCCAGGTTCACAGGCTCTTTGCTCGCCTGCTGAGCTTCCTTTTGATATCTTTTACTTCTTGCTCGCATAGTTCACTTCTCATTCTGAAAGATCAGCTACTTGACTAATCCTCGACTTCAACGCCCATACTGCGGGCCGTGCCCCTGATTATCTGCTCGGCGTTGTCAATATCGTATGCATTCAAGTCCTTTAACTTGGTCTCGGCAATCTTACGCACCTGCTCAGCGGTCACCTTGCCGACCTTTTCCCGATTCGGAATACCGCTGCCCTTCGCGATCTCAGCGGCTTGCTTCAGCAATACCGCCGCCGGCGGGCTTTTCACTTCAAAGGTAAAACTCTTATCTGCGTAAACCGTAATCACAACCGGTAGAGTCGTTCCATTCATCTCCCGCGTTCGTTCATTGAACTGAGAGACGAACTGCCCGATATTCACACCATGCTGACCCAGAGCGGGTCCAATCGGCGGCGCCGGCGTCGCCTGTCCGCCCGGGGCCTGCAACTTGATCGTAACTGCTACTTCTTTGGCCATTCTTTACCCTTTGATTCTCGAAACGAGCGACGTATGAAGCCCTCGCTCATCAAACTATACCTTTTCGATCTGCCAATATTCTATGTCCAGCGGCGTACTCCGGCCGAATATCGTCACGATCACTTTCACAATCCCCCGTTCGGTGTCGATCGAATCGACCACGCCTTCGAAATTCTCAAAAGCCCCTTCCCGAATTTTAATCATATCCCCCTTCTTGAACTCGACTTTAATGCTCGGCGCCTCATCCGGCTTCTCAGCCTCTAACAGCATCTTGGCCACGTCCGTATCCCGCATGGGCGTCGGAACGCCTTCGGTCCCGATGAAATCGCCCACGCCGGACGTCCCCTTAATCATGAACCAGGCCTTCTCGGGAACGCGACCGTCGTCCGTCGATTCCATTTCCATAAATACGTAACCCGGATAAAGCTTCCGCTTGTGGACCGTTTGTTTATTGCCCCGAATACGCTTAATCCGCTCAATCGGCACTTCGATCCTGCCGATGATATCGCTGAGACCTTCTCTTTCGACTTTCTGTGCCAGTGCATCTTTGACCTGCACTTCTTTATTTGCTGCGACGCGTAAAACGTACCACTGCATATTGACACCTTTAACCTAATATCTCCGTCGAGATACGATATCAGCCCAACAGCCAATTAAAAAACAACGTAAAGCCAAAATCTGTGGTTCCCAGAAGCACCGCCATCACGACCACAACGATAATCACAATCGACGTCGAAACCACAATCTCCTGTCGGCTCGACCAACTCACCTTTTTCATTTCGCCCTCGGCCGCAATCATAAAATCTGCGACGGACGGCTTGTTGACCAACCAAAAGATCAAAAGGGACAGGATGACAAACAAACCGGCGGGAACCATCGTTGCCACCCACATGGTGGTTCTTCTATTATCCCACCATGAGACGGCCTCCAACTTATTAAACAGCCGGATGCAACCCAAACCCACAATGACGGCTGCGGTGAAAGCACTGCTGAGCCTTGTATATTTACCCTGCCCGCGTTTATAGATTTTAAAAGCCATATCCACCTCTTAAGGCAATAAACCGAAGCGAATCCATTTTTTTTATTCTCACATCTCACTCCGCGCTTCGAAACAGGCCAGGAGGGAATCGAACCCCCAACCTTCGGTTTTGGAGACCGACGCTCTGCCAAATTGAGCTACTGGCCTACTCAATTGCTTACTGATCATTCTCTCGATGTCTCATCTTTGCCCGATATGCAAATCATCGCACGATCTACGAAGAAAAGCTATTTGCGTCGTATCTTATGAACCGTGTGCTCACGTTCGTTTTTACAAAACTTCTTGAGCGTCAATTTCGGCGTCCCCTCTGCGACGCTCACATTCGTACGATAGTTCCGGCTTTTGCACTGAGTGCACTCAAGCCAGACATGTTCTCTTTTGCTTTTCTTTTTAGCCATAATCTTTGCCTCAACCAGGCAGGTCTATCTACTCCACAGTTCCTAAGCACCGTACGAATCGCGATGTGAACCCACCTGGCCGACATGTGCGTCCATCATGCGGGCACCCAAAGACCCGAATAGTGATAGATCCGAAATTATTCAAGGATCTTAGTTACGACACCGGCGCCGACGGTGCGACCGCCTTCACGGATGGCAAACCGGAGACCTTCTTCCATTGCAATAGGAGAAATAATTGCGACTTCCATCGCAATGTTGTCACCCGGCATACACATCTCGGCACTCTTGCCTTCCCGACTCATGAGGGCAAGCACCCCACCCGTGACATCGGTCGTTCTGAAATAGAACTGCGGTTTGTACTTCGCGAAGAACGGCGTATGACGACCGCCTTCCTCTTTGGTCAGAACGTACACTTCAGCATGAAACTTGGTGTGCGGTGTAATACTCCCGGGAGCGGCGACGACCTGCCCCCGTTCCAATTCCTTCTTTTCGACGCCGCGTAAAAGTAAACCGACGTTATCGCCGGCCTGACCTTCATCAAGCGTTTTGTTAAACATCTCTACGCCGGTCACGACGGTTTTACGCGTCTCTTTGGCGAGCCCTACGATCTCGATCTCTTCGCCGGTATGAATGATACCTCTCTCGACACGACCGGTCCCCACCGTACCGCGGCCTTTAATACTGAAGACGTCCTCGACCGGCATAAGGAACGGCTTATCGACCTCACGCTCGGGAAGCGGGAAATAAGCATCCACTTCCGCCATGAGATCGTCAATGCACTTACAGACCTCATCATCTTTACCTTCAGATTCCATCGCGGCCAGGGCCGAACCTTTGACGATCGGAATATCATCGCCGGGGAACTCATACTTGTTCAGCAGATCCCGTATCTCCAATTCGACCAGTTCAATCAACTCCGGATCGTCAACCTGATCCACCTTATTCAGGAACACGACGATCTTGGGCACGTTCACCTGACGAGCGAGCAAAATATGTTCGCGCGTCTGGGGCATAGGCCCATCCCCGGCGGCGACGACCAAAATCGCTCCGTCCATCTGGGCGGCCCCGGTAATCATGTTCTTGATATAGTCGGCGTGTCCCGGACAGTCAACGTGGGCGTAATGGCGATTGTCCGTCTCATACTCCACATGGGCTGTATTGATGGTAACGCCACGCTCTCGCTCTTCCGGGGCATTGTCGATATCCTCAAATTTTTTGATATTCCCGCTGCCCGCTTTTTGGGCCAACCGCATCGTGATGGCCGCCGTCAATGTGGTCTTGCCGTGGTCGATATGACCAATGGTTCCAATATTGATGTGTGGTTTTGTACGCTCGAATACCGCCTTAGCCATCTTAGTAATAACCTCCAATGTGCTGGGTTTTCGGTTGTTTGTTCCTTGTCATTTGCTAATTAACTACTCTATAACCTCTATGGTCAACTCACCGCCAAAATGATACTTCTGCAAGACATCGACTTGGGCAATAACCTTATCGAGTTCTGCAAACACCATCTCGGCCTGGCTCACTTGCATTTAGCTGCTGATGGGGCTTGAACCCATGACCTCGTCCTTACCAAGGACGCGCTCTACCACTGAGCTACAGCAGCCTTTCTCTCTTGCACCCAATCGTGTTGGGAAACAAGATGCTACATTCCAAATTAGCGAAAAAGGCCGGGCAATATAAACAATATCCCTTTTCGCTACTCGTTCTGTCTATAAACAGAGCGCAGAGAACTAAGATTCTGTCAACATTTTATTGATATAAGTCGAATAATGTATCGAACTACCCCCAAAAGAGCAAACATAAAAAAGAAGAAAATAGGAGAAAATTCTAAAAATCTTCGTTTTTTTTCTTTGCAGAGTCAAAAAAGGCATCCGATCCACATATATCTTCTTAACACATGATTATTTTCTGAAATGCCTGTCAGCAAAATCCATATACCGCTGCCAATCGTACTCCGTTAGGGCATGTCTTCCCGAACGGACGTGATAACCCATCGCACCTGCATTAACGGGTTGATTCAGATCGGGCATGCCTTTTTTTGACAATCCTTTTTGCCCAAGGAGGCGGTAAACGGGTTCCGCATGTTTGCAAGAGAGAAATTCGCCGCGAGGATCGGCCCATAAATCCTCATCAGCACTGGCCACGTAAACCGGGCGCGGCGCAATGAGCGCGATGAGCATATGCTGATCGACGGGCAATTCTTCTTCCTTATCATTAAATGTCTTGAAATTATCACAGAACCAGTGTGGAAAACTCGTATTGATGCGTTTTACTGTTTCTCCGTAGGCCCGACGGCTCAGCGCCGCTCCGCCACACCCGGAGTCGTTGGATATGACAATAGCAAACCGCTGATCTCGAGCCCCGGCCCAAAGAGCCGTCTTACCCAGACGCGAGTGCCCCAGTACGGCTACCTTGCTCTGATCAATCTCATCATCCATTTCAAAATAATCCATCGCCCGGCTCAATCCCCACGCCCAGGCCCCGATGGAACCCCAGGCATCCGGACCGCGTTCACGATCAAATTTCGGATGAACGCCATTCTTGAAACCATCGTGGAAGTCAGGATCAATATCGCCATAGTAGATCGTTGCAAGCCCGTAACCTCGCTTGAGAATCTGCTCGATGGGAAATCTCGCCGAACTCCGGCCTCTTGACGCCTCTGTAGCACGATGATCCTCGACGCCCTCGCCGGGACGCATCCAGACCTCGGATAGCTTAATAGATGGATCGGAATCGATCGTATGATTGCCTCCGAAATTCAAAAGGACGAACGTAGGAACCGGTTCATCCGCGTTTTTCGGCAGATAAACAAGGATATCCATCTTCGGCTTTTCTTTCTTTCCGCTAAAATAAACCGTCACTTGCTTGCGATGAGCCAATCCTCCAAGCGCATTTCGTTCCAGGTCAAAAACCTCGAAAAACATATCTTCCGGCCTTGCAACGGGTGCTCGGCCGTAAACATACTTTCGGAATAGCTCGAGAATTTCGGGACGACGATGAGATTTCCAGGTTTGAGCGTCTGCAACGGCGGTGCCGTCCGTCATGGTTAGTGGATCAGGGAGGACGTATTCCGGCACTTTTTGCTCGTCATAATTTGTTTCGGATCGGCGCTTTGAAAGCCTCTCGACTAACTCGGGCTTTGCCTGCCACCCTCCCTTCGCGATACCGCAAAAACAATTATTATCACCGTATATGGAAATAACAAACACTGCCACCAACAATACTACGAATAATCTTTTGCGAATCATACAATGCTCTCCTGGCTTAAATCACTCTGTTGGAATAAATTGCGAGAAAAGGCAATAACGGTGAAATACGTAGAGAATAAAGGGTTTCTCGTGATTCCATAGACCCATCCTTGTTATCCCGGAGTCACTAATGAGTATTTTGACTAATATAAAGCGCTAACGCCATATTTTTCGCTGTCTTACGGCACCCAACCTTTATGAAATGCTTGATAATCCAAATCAGGCTTTGGCAATGCCCGCTTCATGCGGCTAAGTCTTCGACGGCGCCGGCTTGTCCGGCTTCTCTTCATCCTTACTTAAAATGGCCTTCCATCCGTCAAGCCAATGACGCCATTGAGGTCTTTCCTGAGAAACCTTTATTTCCTCTAACGCGGTGAGAACCGCCTTTTGGCTCGCTCCAAGAGGTGGTTTTCCAAGATAGTCGTTAAGCAACGGAATGACGACCCCATTGGGATCCAGGTCCCCTTCGCTTAAGTGATTACCGATAAGTCCTCTGATACGCTCCAGTTGCGCGCCCTTCAAAGAAGCATTTAACAGCTTCTTCAAAAAAGCATCCTTATCACCGGTATTCTGGGCCGCCCTGTACAACGTGTTAAAATAATCAGCCGCAGGTTCATATTGATCTGTAGAGTAGTACAAATCACCTAATTTCTGACGCACGTCCTGTTTCATTCCGCCAGGTACTTTGGCCTCTGCGACCTTCAAAAATGCGATTCTTTGCGCGTTCGTATAACCGCCCTTTCCAGACGTCAGTTTGCCCACCCAATCCTTCCAAACGGCGGTTTTCGATTCACCGAGTCTTCTGAATATATTCAGCATGGCCTGCCAAGCCAACTCGCCTTCCGAATTCTTACCGATTTTTTCAGCTAAATTGTCTAAATCTCTCTCGTCCCCCTTTTCATCCACGAGCGCGATAAGCTTTTTTCGCAACGTCTCACTGGGATCATTAAAAAAGCTCGCCCGAAGCAGTTCGAGGGCTTTTGTTGTGTCAATATAGGCAAGCCCGTTAACCGCTTCTTCCCTGACATAATCCACTTTATCGCGAAGGGCTTCTTCAAATTGGGATTTAAACAAATCGTGAGCCTTTTTCTTGCACGTGCTTTCCGGCGAGCACAGACTGGCCATCGCGTTCATCAACATCCCCCTCAACGCCCCGCTTGGCTTACCTTTTTCATCACCATATCTCGTCGAAAGCAAATTAAGATATTTGTCCACTTCACCCGATTCTAATCCATCCTTAATAAGCAACTTACGGATAACGTCCGCAGCGTTCCGCGCCTTTTGATCGTCCTTTGAGAAAAGGTATTGTTCCGCCGCCAATTCCAGCGTCGTGCTTCGGATCTTTTTCAACCTTACGGGAATCTCCGCCGGTGGCCCGCTGATAGCCGAGGAACATGCCACTCCAAGCGCCACGAACAGCTTTGTCTTGACATTTTCATCCGGCTCAACCTCATGCTGCTTCAGCAAGGGTTCCGCCGAATTTAACCGTTGCATTAAGGCCAGCAATTCTGCGGTTATGAACCGAACGTCCTTGTTCGTGTCGGAAATCAAAGGAACAAGAGATTTTCCAAGGGTCTCCGGTAATTGGGAAACCAAACGCCATTTGTAGGCTTTATCCAACGCCCACAATCTCACGACAGCTTCTTTATCACCCAAGAATCCGATCAAGAAATCACTTTTCGCTTTATCGTCGCTGATCTGCTTATATCTCTTCTCCAATTCGGATAGGTATCGCTTCTGCCAGATATCAAGTTCTTCGCTCCACACACGTATCTGGGATTCCTGTCTTATTAACTGGCTGCGAAGGAATTCACTTTCACCTTCCCGCTTGATCTGTTCTATTTTCTGTTTGCGGGCGTCCGGCGTCTCACCTGCAATGATCCCAAGCTCAGATAAGGCTCTGACGGCTTCGCCGGAAATCTGTTTGTCCGTTTCCGCCGTTTCGTCAATGAGTTCCAACAATCTAACCGCCACTTTCATATCACGGCGAAGTCTCAATGCCTGGATGGCGTTCGCTTTGGTCCTGAACGGCTTTGAAGGATCTTTCACAAGCTTTTCGAGGAACGGAGCAATGTTCTCATACCCTATGAGCAATGTCGCCTTCACGGCTAAATCCGCCTCGGTGGGACTCTCACTTGCAAAAATATTAAGCAAAGGGCCAATAAAATCCTGATCGTTTTTGACCGTTTCTTTCTCTTCTCTTGCCCAGATTAACGCATTACAAACCGCCATACGAGCCGGACTGTTTTCACTCTTCTTGAGGGCATCGAGCAAAACCACCCTGGCATTGGGATCCGCGTGGGTCAGCAGAACGATTGCGGCTTTAACCGAGCCTTGCCCAAACAGGGAATCTCGAAATACCTGGAGCTCCGTATTGAGCTTGGCCCTCGGTGGCGCAGCTCCGTCGGGCCCACCTGGCTCATCCTGACATAAGCCGACTTGCAGGCTCCCTATCGTCAAAATCACGATAAGTAGATATGAACGCAACGAATACATTAAGATGACCTTACAGAAACTGTCTGTTTCCGTGCCTCGGCGTCCCTGCCCATCAATTCCGGCATTATCCTAATACCAAAATTCACCCAAGTCAAACAATTTTATTAATTTACGCTTGAAAAATAACGATTTTCCCAAATTTCTATGACCTCGGATGAAACTTTTTGTGGATGTTCCTGAGTCTCTCCTGATCAACGTGTGTATAGATTTGGGTCGTGGCGATATCCACATGGCCCAACATTTCCTGAACGCTACGCAAATCCGCTCCCCCAGATAATAAGTGCGTCGCAAAGCAGTGCCGTAACGTGTGTACGGTCAAATTCTTAGGCATCCCTGCCCGATTAGCGTATTTCTTGACTAATCTCCATATTTCAATACGACTCATAGCCCGGCCTGTTCGTGAAAGCAGAAGAAAATTGCCGCTAAACGGCTTAGCCAGCTTCGGCCGCAGAAGCCTTAAATACGCAACGACAGCGTGAATGGCTACTTTTCCGATAGGAACAACGCGTTCCTTCCGGCCTTTACCTATACAGCGCAAGTAACCAATATCCAGGTTCAGGTCCGTGGTTTTCAGGCAGGATAGCTCACTGGCTCGGACGCCGGTGGCATAAAGCAGTTCGAGCATCGCTTTATCGCGATGAAAATAAGGCTCCTCCGGACAAGGCGCATTCAAAAGAGCAATAACCTGCTGTTTATTGCAGACAACAGGGAGTCTCTGCCAGACTTTCGGGCTTTCAAGAATTGGAGTAAAGTCGTCCTCAACAAGCCCCATGAGTTTACCGAACCGAAGGAACATCCGGATGGCAACCAGTGATCGCTTAACCGAGACCTCGCTCTTTTCATCTTGGGTCATGACTCGCAGATAGTTGTGGATAACGGTAGGGTTGATCTGCTGTAAACCCTGAATATGACTCCCTTTGCAGTACAACAAAAAGCCCCTCAAATCACGACCGTACGCCAGAATGGTATTCTCAGCCAGACCGGCCTCGACGGTAAGATAACTGAGGAAGCCTTTGACGTGATGACCCATCGGCAAAGAGAGGATATCTTCACCAACAGATTGTATCTGCGTCGCGGGCATCTTGGCACTCGTAGCGCTACCCCTGGATAAGGGTGAAAACAAAGCTGTTCTCTTCGTCAAACGTATTGAACGGTATTATCATCATCGGCATTAAAATAGACGTTCCTTGAGTGGGTTTTAATCTCAAAAAACCAATAATTGACGAATTCATCGATAGGGAGACGGTTAAATTCTGGATAATCTACTCTTGCATTTACGACGCAAAGCAATAGAATCTTGAAATATGAACAAAACACAATCGAACCGACGCCAATTCCTACAACAGGCAATAGGTAAGACAGGCGCCATAACCGCCTTATCTTCGCTGATGGCAAAAGCCAACCCAAAAGCCGGGGATTTACCTCCGATCCGGGCCATCACTCATGGGCCGAAATTCCATTGGTTTGGTTATTACGACAAACACCAATTCGATCCGACCGGTCGGTACGTGCTTGGAATGGAGGTCGATTTTGAACATCGCAGCCCCAAAGCGGACGACGTTATTAAGATCGGGGCGGTGGATTTGAAAAACAACGACCGGTGGATGGAACTGGGGCAGAGCCGGGCCTGGTGCTGGCAGCAGGGGTGTATGCTCCAGCGGCGTCCCGGCCCGATCGACGAGATTATCTGGAACGACCGATCCGATACGGACTCGAAATACGTCTGCCACCTCCTAAACGTCCGCGAAGGCAAAAAGCGAACGTTATCTCACCCGATTTATACCATCAGCTCGGACGGCCGTATCGCAGTCACCCCAGACTTCCGCCGGATCCAGGACATGCGTCCCGGCTATGGCTACCCCGGCTTCCCGGATCCCCATGCTGATGATCCGGCTCCCAGGGATTCGGGCGTCTTCCGGCTGAATCTCAACACCGGCGAGCATGATTTAATCATTTCCCTGGCCGATATCGCCCAATTCGGTCAAATACCGGGTAATCCGAAGAACGCCAAGCACTACTTCAATCATTTGCTTTTCAATACGGACGGCTCGCGGTTCATCTTTCTTCATCGCTGGCGCGCCCCCGGATTGCGCAGCTTTGGCACGCGGATGCTGACCGCCAATTCCAATGGCACGGATATCCGCGTGGTCGATCCCCACGGTAGAACATCGCATTTTATCTGGCGCGACCCTCAACATATTCTGGCCTGGGCCTGGCATCCTTCGCATGGCAACGCGTTCTATCTCTACGAGGACGGCACGGATCGCGTCGAAGTGATCGGTAAATCCGTGATGACCGTCAACGGGCATTGCACCTACCTGCCGGGTAATCAATGGATCCTCAATGATACCTACCCGGATAAGCAGCGCGAGCAAAATGTCTATCTTTATCAGGTAGCGACGGGCAAGAAGGTCCCGCTGGGGCATTTCTATTTACCGCCGGAGTATAAAGGGGAATGGCGATGTGACACCCATCCGCGTTTCAGTCTTGACGGTCGAAATGTCGTGATCGACTCGCCCCACGGGGGCAACGGCCGGCAGATGTATCTTATTGACATAAGTGAAATTGTTGGCTGAGCTTTCTCTTTCAATGGATATCGCGTGCCATAGACTAAAACTAAAGCACACAGATAGAGGCCATAACTGGCTTTCTGCGATTGCCGGTTGTCTGTTCCTGCTGGCCGGTTGTGCGCAGCCGTACCATGAAGAAGCGATAGAGCAAATCGATGTGCCGGATATCAGCAGGGAGGAGACGATGAAACTGGCCGAAGATATCCTGGCTCAACTGCACTTTTCGATAGATAAGATCGACCCCAAAAGTGGTTATATCAGGACCAGGCCGTTGCCCGGATCGCAGTTTTTCGAGTTTTGGCGAGGAGATAACATCGGTGGAGACAACCATCTGCAAGCCAATTGGCACAGCATTCGCAGAACGGTGGAATTGGACATCACCGAGCGGGGAGAAAAAATACGCATTGGTTGTAACGTGAAGGTCCAAAGGTTATCTCTTCCCGAGCGCCAGATCACGAGCACCACCCGGGCGTATGATATGTTTTCAGAAAGTAGCCCATATTTACAGAAATTTGCGTTCAGTTCTGAGCAAGAGAGGTCCATGGCCTGGATCGACCTGGACGATGACAACCCGTTGGCAACCGAGATCCTCAGACGAATCCGGGAAAGGATTCTGGATCATAGGATCAAGAAGCATCAAATGACGAGAAACAAAATATGAAAGTACTGGTTTGCGGCGGTGCAGGATATATCGGCAGCAACATGACGGCCTTATTGGCCCGCGAAGGTCATGAGCCAATCGTTTTTGACAATCTCAGCAAGGGGCACAAATCGGCGATCGGCCAAACCGAGCTCGTCCAGGGCGATTTGTCTGATTTCAATGTGTTAACCGAAACGCTCAGAAAATATAGTATCGACGCGGTCATGCACTTCGCGGCCTTCATCGAAGTCGGCGAATCCGTTCAGCAACCGTTGAAATACTATCGCAACAATCTGTGCTGCACGCAAACGCTTCTATCGTCGATGGAAGCCACCGGCGTGGATAAGTTCGTTTTCAGCAGCACCGCCGCGGTCTATGGGATTCCCAAAGTCGTGCCGATCCGCGAAGATTCGCCGACCGAACCGATCAATCCCTACGGTCAAACGAAGCTGGCGGTGGAACGAATGTGCCGCTACCAAAGCCGGGCGGGAAAGCTCGCCTACGCCTCGCTGAGATACTTTAACGCCTGCGGCGCCGGCAACGACGGCCGGCTCGGCGAGGACCATCGCCCCGAATCGCACCTGATTCCGCTGACGATCCGGGCGGCGATGGGAAAACGCAGCGAGATAAGGATTTACGGCGCGGATTACGACACGCCGGACGGCACGTGCCTTCGCGATTACATTCATATTGACGATTTGTGCCGGGCGCATCTACTGGCCCTGGATAAGCTGGACCAAACGCGCGAAATGGTGTACAACCTGGGCAACGCAAAGAGCTACTCGGTCAGAGAAGTCATTGAAACGGTCAAGAAGGTCTCCGGGCGGAATTTCAAGGTCGTCGAAGCCAAGCCGCGAGCCGGCGATCCCCCGAGACTGATTGCCGATGCAACCAAAGCGAAAAGCGAACTGAACTGGACCATTGAAAAACCGGAGTTGGAAGAGATGATCGCCACCGCCTGGACCTGGCACAGCGATCATCCGGATGGCTACCCGGATTAATAATGGCCAGCGATTGATGAAACATGAACCCGTAATCATGAGGTATGAGAAATGAGTGGAACATTTGTAGGATTCGATGTCGGCGGAACCAATGTCAAGATCGGCTTGTTTGATTCTGACCTGAAGCTCATCAGTAAAACATCGGTCACGACCGAGGCGGAAATGGGGCCGGAGGTTGTGATTGATAAGATGGCCAAGACCGCAGAAAAGCTCTTGACTGAAGCCGGGCTTTCCTTGAAAGACATTGTCGCGGTGGGAATCGGCACGCCCGGACCGGCCAAATACAGCGAAGGCATTATCATAAGATCAACCAATATGCCGAAATTCATCAACGTACCCATCTGTAAAATGCTCAACGACAAACTCGGAGCGCCCGTTGTCTTCGATAATGATGCCAACGTGGCCTGCTGGGGCGAATTTGCCGTCGGAGCCGGTAAAGGCGTCAAGGACATGGTCTTTTTCACGCTCGGAACCGGGATCGGCGGCGGGATCGTCAGTAACGGCGAACTGGTCCATGGTTGCGACGAAAACGGGGCCGAGTTGGGACACATGATTATCCATCCGGACGGCAGAAAATGCAACTGCGGCCAGAGAGGCTGCGCGGAAGCCTACGCCTCCGCCGATTCGACCGCAAGACGGGCCACCGAAGCCATCGAAGGCGGCGCCGAATCCAGCCTCAAGAAAGTCCTGGATGAAAAAGGCAAAATCACGAGTAAGGACATCTACCAACATCTGGCCTCCGGAGATAAATTAGCCAGGGAGATTACCGACGGCACGGCCAAGGCCCTGGCGATCACCTGCATCAACATGCTGCACACCACCGAGCCAGAGCGTATTGTCTTTGCAGGCGGAATGATCGCCGCAGGCGATGCCTTACTCCATCGTATCAGGGACTTCTTCGACGAGCACATCTGGACAATTAAGAAAGAAGACACGATCGAGATTTGCTTTGCCACGCTCGGCGAAGACGCGGGCATTATCGGCGCCGCCGCCCTCGCCCAACACACAAAACAGCAAAGCAAGCTATAGTAAATACACATTTTAATCAGAATTCGTATAATTAAGTTTCTGTTGCGGAAACACGATTTCTCATCCCCGCTTTCGGGCCTGTTGCTGAAGTTGAGATTGCTTCGTCGCTTCGCTCCTCGCAATGACGAGAAGTGTATTCTTGTGTCATTGCGAGCGATTCGAAGAATCGCGCGGCAATCTCAAGTGCTACGATAGGACTTTTTCAACAGATCCGAAGGCGGGAATCTACTTTTTTACGCCTTGCCCCGCTGTCCTCAGCCTTCCCGAGCGAATCATTGGCTTCGTTTCGAGTCGGCGCCGCGCCGAGCAGAAGCTCATATTCCCTTTTCTCGAAAGCACTTAGCCCTTCTTCGCCCTCCGCCGATTGGCTTTGTTTTTCGCATTCCGCGTCGCGGGCGTCTCGCCCGCGCGTTACGCGGGCATCTTGCCCGCGATCATAGACCGCCTCCGTCTCGTCCCGCTCTCGCTTTCGTGCGTCCTGGAGTTTCTTAAGCTCGCCCATCGTCCTGAACAGGCTCGCCTCGAACCGCCGCTCGTACATCGACAGCCGCTCCAGCGCCCTCGAGCCCGCAAAATCCCGCATCGCAATATAACCCAGGACCTGGTCGTCGTAACACTTATCCGAATATTTCGACATATCGCAGGGCTTGCCCGTCATGAGCGATTCCGACAGGTCCGGCCACGTGTCGTTGATCTCCCGACGGATTTTCACGTCGATCAGCTCATTCTGCATCCGCGCAGCGCGTTTGATCCGCCAGGCGAGACTGACGATCCGCTCGGCGAGCAGGTGTTCCATCGTCCCTTCGGGCGCCAGTTCCTTGAGCATGTTGTCTCGCAATGCGTCGTAATCCGCCTGATCTTCGCTGATAACCACGTCATAGCGTGCAAAAAGGCCGTGTTTCGTCGCGTTTTTCGCCGCCGCTGCTTTCCCCTCAGCCGTTCGCGGCCCGGTCGATTTGGCTGCATTGCGCCGATTCGCCAGAATTTGTGCTTGAGTCGCCATGATATATTCCTCCGGAATGGTTGTTGGTTGCTTGTTTTTAGTTATTGGTTATGAATTGTTCATAATATGTAATATTTATATGTTAGTTTAGTAAATAATAAAACTAAAGACAAGTATTAATATTACGATACGCAAAGAATGTCCTTGATTTGTGCCCGTTGCCGTAGGGTGTGCAACTGTGTTGCACACGCGGTATGGGGAGGATTTTGGCGCACATTGGCTTGATCCGCGTGTGCAAAAACGGAATTTTGCACACCCTACCGATACGGTGGGGTGTATTCGTAAAAAAGGGTGGGAACTCGTAGCGAATTTGTCAATTTATGTAAAAATCGTAAATTTTTGTAATTTTATGACACGGATTTCACAGTTTTTTACCACGAGAACACTGAGACATATTCACATTAGTACAATGTATAGGATGCCCTTCTCTTAATTTCTATTATGACGGGCTGTTGCCCAAAGCCTGTTTACCACATTACTCTTGAGAATCGTTGCAGGCTATCCCTGATATTGAGCCAATTTGGACGGTCTTCATTCGGATAAGGTGGTCCTCGTTTATAAAATCTTGTTTGGGCAACAGCCCGTTGAGGGCTGGCCCCTTTCATTGCCCTTTCATTGCCCTAATATGTCGCCTAATATGTCCTAATATATCCAGACCCTAATATGTCCAGTAAAATGTGAGTGGCTAGTTGTAGTCTATTAGCATAATGACACGAGTATGGCGCATAAAACATTTGATTATGTCGTCCGATATCTTATTATTGACCAGACTGTCATAGGTAAAATAAGTAAGTTACCATATGTCACATATTAAATTGCAATGAGTGGTCGGAGCAATTTTTTAAAAAAAATGTAAAAATATTTCCGTCAGCGAAAAGCCCTTTCTTGAAACACGTAACATCTTATCAATTATAGGGATATGAATATCATAAATCACATTAATCTGAACGAAACCCTTTCTTAACTAGACCAACATGATATTTTCTGTGTCAAAAAACGCCCCTCCGAGCTATCTATATTATAGAGAGGATTTGAAATTATTAGTGTGTTTGTACAATAAGCTTGGCAAGAGATGGATTAACAAAGAAGTTTTCCTATAAACATAAAGAATATTTCCTCCTACTTAGTTTAGTTGATTTTGCCCTTGATGCCTGACATCTTAGTGCAAGAATTAGTTTTAGTATTTTTATTTCAAGGAGCCAAACCATGAGTGATGTAGATACACAGGACGCAATCCTCCGATATTTGGAAGAAATCGACAAATCTGAACTTATAGAAGATTTTATGATCTACGTAAGGTTGGGTAAGCTTACGGCTAGACTGAAATCTGCTATTATGAAGAACCCTGACGTAGAAAAAGCACTCGACGATATATGTAATGCACAAGTGAAAGCAATGAATCAGGCAAGTGTTTTACTAGAATCAAAGATATCGGAGGGTCATCAGAAGAGGCCTACAGAAAAACGCTCTTGGATGTCTGAACTGCGAAAACTCTTTCGACCTCGTCACCGTAAAGATAAAGTTGCAGCGGCCAGATAGTTATCTCTGTTATTCTGTTTAGCAACCAAATGTGAGTTTTTCTCAAAGGCAGTTGTCTAGTACGGTTTAAAGTTTAGTAGTTAGACATCTTTCTGTTTATAAGGTTAGGAATGGCTATCCATGGAAAGGTATGCGAGACTATGCATAGGTATGGATGGGCTCGAAGAGTGGCGTTTGGTGAAATTGAACACGTGCGAGTGTATTTGCGTCGGCTCAGGCAGCAGCTGTTCTCATCTTCTGTACAGTGTTCGCCTTTGGTTAATTGGTTTTGTGGAAGTCAAAACCGCTAGCACAAACTTTATCCAAAAGGTGCGAAGTAGATTGAAAAACCAAGGCAGAAACCACTTTAGGAACCTTCTCTTTTCAGACGGCGCGAATAATAAGATGATCGCAACTTGGAGGACACTTGCGTTGCGATCAACAAATCTGTTGAATATCAACAATGACGAGTCAACGCAAACGATCACCAATGATGTAGAACTGGGCCTCATGAAGAAGTCGAGCGAAAACTTTTCCTATTCATGCTCACGCCGCGTCCACAATTCAGGGCGAAATGCACAGCATCCTCCTTAATGAAAGGATAATCTGTGTATTTTCTTCTCAACAAACTCATCTTAGCCATGTCAACAGAAAGCACAGTCAGTAGGCTCAGGAAGGAATATTATACGGGTTGAATCCTTTCGAGAGTAGCGAAGTCTCTGTAGCCGGTAATCAGTATCCTTATTGTCCCTACCGATGGACTTCCGCGGGGATCGAATGTTATTGTATTTGTTTGTGTTGCCATATAATCGGGGTTTGGTGAATAATGTATTTGAGGCAATAGTCGTCACAACCGACATGACAAGTCACTGTTACAAGATGTCTGTAAATCTCGTGTACCTGCACTATATTGTCACTCCTGAGTTTACCACCAAAAGGAATGTGAAAGTCAAATATCATCTGATTCAGGTTTGATCTTCGGCACATCCGTGTGACCTCAAAGTGCAAGCCTTTTTAAGAAATTCGAGTGTCCTTCATGCACTTGAAGTAGTATAAACTAAACATGTCTCTTTGGAAACAAAGATGTTGCGAATATGTCACCAAGCCATAATTGGAATATCTTCCGAACTTTTTTAGACATGTTCCTTTCATCACCTGATGATCTGAGTTTTCACGTAGGAGATGTGGGGTAGTTTTGAAGGCTAACCGATTTCTATTTCGCGTATGGCTTGGTCTATCGCTGCAACAATCCATTGAGCGTTTTTTGCATCTATGTCTATATCGATGTCCTTGAAAAAAGGTCGGAGGTGCTTTTCATATCTCTTGACTGCACGGTGTAGCCTCTGAGCCATCGCTTCATACTTCATCCCCTGTTCAGAGGCGAGTTCGCGAATAGACTTGCCCTCATATTTCTCCCTAAGAAGCTCAAAATCAGAGGATCCGGGCAGTCGACCTTTCAATACACGCTTGTACTTCTGCACAAGATTGCTCACGATGTCCTGTACTAGAGCTCTCATCTCTGCTCTATCATCTCGAACTGGAAAATTTTCATCTAATGTGCTGTGCTTAGTAAATTGTCTACTTTCCCCTCGGGCCTCATTTCGAATTACCTCTCGGAGGTATCCCTCAGGATTATCTGCCTTTAACACACGCTGAAGAAGATCCGAACTCTTGGGTCGAACCAACCTTTCGAAGATCCTGCTTGCCGCTTCCTCGGCATCAGGAATACTCTTTGCTATAATCAAAAGACGAGCATAAGCTTCTGCCCATGCTTCCGCTGCCTTATCCTCCATTGACCCACCACATGATTGGTCGCTGGAAGCATGCAGTGGGTCAAGGTGTTCAAGCAACTCCTTCCAAGATAGCCTATCGGTGTCCCAATGTTTCATAAAAGTCCTTTTGGTTTCGGTTAGCTAGACGCATCTTCTTCCTTAAGGGTGGCATTTTTTTTGCCATTGCCGATATATTCATATATTCCTTCAATTAACGTCTTATCGTATATTGCTCTAGCGGGCTCGTTTAGTCCCTGCAATCTCTCTTGATTCTCCTTGCCTCTGTGATGATAGTACCGAAAGGCATGATATATATACAAAATAAAGGCTACGACTCCAATAAGAGCGAAACCCACAGACACAATGCAAACACGGAGAGCATTGCCCAGTTCGACCGAGGCTATCGCTTTGAGGCGTATTTGCCACTTGTCCGGTCTATTTCTGATATCCGTTACCACGTTCGAATTTGTTTGACGCTCTATTTTGTTTTTTTTGCTCAATCTGTGCATCTACGGCAACACAATATTGACAAAGCCCACTAACAGATTCATAAGATACATATACGAAAAAGACCATTGTGAGATAACGAAGCACTGGAACTTTAAGCCAGCGACGACCCAACCAATAGGCAAGCGGCACGAGTATTACAAGCAACACAATAAGCAGTGGTACAACACAAAACCACGGGCACCAAAAGCCCTCTTCGTAAATTGTAGGACGGGTTGGCATATCTTCTATTGATAACATGTCACACCCAACAATGAAAATGGGAATGAGGGCCAGAGATCCGAATAATATCTTGGCCATCAAGCCAAGCCATAATTGCATCTTCCCCCTTGGCTTTCTTGTTGATTCCAGGACGTGACGATTCTCTGTGGATATGCTCTTCATATTCTCATCTATCACGAGTTCTCTCATTTCGGCAATTCTCCGGCTTGTTGCCTATTCATCTCGTTTATCTGCAAAGCCACCTGCATCCATCCGTACGATAATTATCTACCCGAAAGTGATGGATGTCAAATATTTTCAAACATTTACTGCGTTTAGCCAGAAGAATATGTACGCGTTCTATGGCCAAGAAACACTCGCATGTTGATAACCATCAAAAACTGAGATTTTTTATTCTTCCGATTTAAGTATAATAGTGACGCAGAATTTCGCCATTCTCTGGCGTCAATATGATGTTCTATACAGAGCAGGTACGTCCATATTTATCCTATATTCTTTGGATAACATAATATACTACGATTTTAGTAAATTCCTGATTGTGTCATTCAGCGGTTTGTTTTCAGGAACCTCGATTTTTCTGTTGGTACGCCTTCTTCCACATTACTTTAGATTAATATATATATTGTCCGATAATTACAAGTCTATTTTGCTTCTCAAGCTTATCGATTTTGTACTGAATAAGGATATTAAGTACCAGGTCCCTTTTTTGAGAGGGAGCGAGACTTGGGATTTCATTTTGGGGAGGATTCCTGATTTAAGACAAGAGTTTTGCAAAATTGAAGTTAGGCATATATTATTTCAGAAAATTGATTTCATGATTTTCTGAGAATAATCGGCGGTCAGATCATAACATGTTGCCCCGTACGACATGACACATCGGTTTTTTAGAAAGAAAAAATCAAGAGACAAGATTTTTTCTTTCCAAAAGTATGCCTAACTTCAATTTTGCAAAAGTTCAGTTAGAAATGATCAAAGGAGGGGAAGTCATGTAGGGCAGGCATCCCCAAGGGAGTCCAACCCTACGTCATTCATATTAGAAATGTAAATGGAGTTTCTTGTCAGTAGCTACTCATATAGCTCTGCCCTCCAGCTTTTCCAGGGTGGTCTCCCTGGCGCTTGACAGGTGCACACGATCCTTTCGTTAGGGGCGCCACGCCGACAGCTCGCTGCGGAGCTGGAAGGTCCCGCGGACCGTGTTCAGGGAGTCGTTGTTGCGGCCGCTGCCGCTGCCGGTGAAGACGAGCGTGAAGGTGCGGCCATCCTCGCTGAACCACTTCGGGGCGAACGAGAAGAAAAAGACGTTGTGCGCCCAGGCCAGGCTGCTGCCGGGCCGGGTCTGGCCGAAGCGGTCGTCCGTGCTCCAGTACCTGACGGTCGTCCACGGCCCCCACGGTTCAGGGGCATCGAACAGGGACATCAGGCCGCTGTGCGAGTCCGTGTGCTCGGTGGCGAGCAGATAGCGGCCCAGGCCGGGATTGTAGCAGGCGCTGAGGCACCAGCCTGTGCCCTCGGGATTCTCGAACACGGGCTTCTTGTCCGCGAGCGTGCCCCAGGTCGCGTCGCCGTCGCTGATCCCCGCGAACCATTCGTAGGACTCGCGGCCGGTGAAGATGCGGTCGTTGGGCACGCGGGCCAGGAACAGCGCGCCGGGCCGGTGCACCTGGAGATCGAAGGAGCCTTGCGTGATGTCCACATCCTGCGGCCGGATGAAGTACGCGTACACGTAGTCGTCCCGGGCCCCGGCGTTGTTCTTGCCGTTGACCAGGAACGTGGGGATAATCAGGTTATCCTCGCGCCACCAGCGCCAATCGGCCCGGGTCCAGTGCGCCGCGTGGTCGGCGGACCAGGCCAGTTGGATGTACCGGTAGTGGTCGCGCGGGCCGCCCGTATCCGGGCCATCCGGTACCACCCAGGAGTAGAGAACGCCGTCGAGACAGATCGTTCCCCAGCTCTTGCCGTTGAACTGGGCGGGGTTCTCCGGGTTCCTGCCGCCCCAGACGTTGAAGCCGTTGTAGTTGTCCCAGTCGCCTTCGATCCGGCCGAAGCCCAGGCCGACGCGGCCGTTGCTGTTGCTGCCGCCGAAGCCGCCGCCGTCGCCCCAGGCGCCGTATTGATGGTCGTCATCCGCCCAGGTCAGTTGCCAGTTGTCGCTGCCAACCGCCTCCCGGCGGTGGGTGGACCAGTCCAGCACGATGTCGTCGATCACCGGGCTCTGCGGATACGGGGCGCCCGCCCTGAGAAACCGGCCTTTTACCAGGTTCAGCGAATCCATGTCGCCGGTTCCGGTGAAGACGCAGACAAAGTTCTTGCCGTCGGCGCTGAGCCACTTGTTGGCGAAGTTCCAGAAGAAACTCCTGCCCACGTCGGAGATGCCGCTATCGGCGCCCCAGTTCTCGTAGTATTCGATCGTCTTCCAGGGGCCCCAGGGCTCCGGGGCCTCGAAGAAGCCCACCTTGGCGCCGAAGCTGGCGGTATGCTCCGTGGCCAGGATGTAGCGCTGCAGACCGGCATTGTAGCTGACGCTCAGATTCCAGCCGACCCCTTCGGCGTCCTCGAAGACCGGCCGGCGGTCGGCCGGATCGGTACTCGCGGTCCACATCGGAACACCGGCGGCATCGAACCCGGCGAAGAACTCATGATGCGTCTGCTCCATAATGTGGTCTTTGTGGACCCGGCCCAGGTCGATCATGCCCGGCCGATGCACGCCGAGGCTGCCGGGATCGCCTTGCAGCCGGATGAAGTAGCTGTAAACGTATTCGTCCCGCGCCCTCGCGTAGTCCTTGCCGAAGTTGCAAATCGTCGGCATAGCCAGCAGGGTGGACTTCGGGAACGTCCAGGGCGCGTCCGTCCAGGTCACGCCATGGTCGATGGACATCGTCAATCTCTGCCATTGGTAGCTGGCGGTGTTCGAGCCCGGGCCGAACCACATGTACAGGACGCCTCCGATGGAGACGATACCATAGCTCTTGCCGCCTTCGCCGCTCGTGGGGATGCCCCACAGGTCGAGACCGACGAAGGTGTCGTAATCGCCGACGAGGCGGGAGATGCCCAAGCTGATCTTGGGTCCGGTGCCCGTGAAGCCCCAGCCGTCGCCCCAAGCGGCGTACTGGTGGTCATCGTCGGCCCACGTGATCGCCCAGTTGTCACTGCCGCTCGCGACCCGTGTATGGGTGTCCCATTGCCAGGTCATGCCGGTGATATAATCACTCATCGGGTACGGCGACGTGCCAACGGTCTCGGCCGTCTCCGAGAGCAGCTCGCTCGTCATCACGATGTCGTCCCATGAGACGCCCTGCACGGCGGTCCCACTGGGACCGTTGCCCAGATAGATACGGTCCACCCGGTCCGTACTCTCGCGGAAGGAATACACGCCAATGGACTTCCATTGCCCTGAGAGGGTTTCCAGGAAGACCTCGATTTCCTGGGTGCTCCAGTAAACGTTCAGGCCGCCACGCATGAACCGGTTCAGGGCATCGGCTAGAATCGGATCACCGGTGCCGTCCCACTTGGTGATATTGTTTTGTACACCACTAAGGTTGATGTTACCGCTCTTGTCGTATCGGAGAGTCATGACTCGCCCGCCCGGCCCCGTGTCGTCTATCTCGATCGTGGCGTAACTGCCGACATACGGCGGTTTCGGCTGGTCTGTGACGAGCCGGATCTGCCAGCGAAGGGAGAAATCGCCATCCTGGGCCGTGGTGGTGGGAAACTGACGCAGGGCCAGATTGCTGCCGCCCCCACCCAGCCGCTGATAGTACTGGGTGCCCTGCGGGGCATCCGGGGCGGTCACGACGAAGCCCTGCGGATCCGCCATGCTGCCACCCAGATCGACCCAGGTGTTTATGCCCCAACCAAAATCACCGACCGGATTTGGCTGTTCCGGCGTGAGCTTGCCCACGTGGTAGCCTTCTGCCACTTCGAATCCTGTGTGGATATTGACCGCTCCCGCCAAGCCCGCCGCGAGCAGCACCGTCGCCACAACCAGGATGGTTTCACTCGCACGCCAGGCAGACACCCAACCTCGTTTCATAATGCACTCTCCTTCTTCACGTGCCCCCAGAGTTTCAACGAACGAACAGTCACGATGATATTATAACCAATCCCCGGACTGGGATCAAGGGACTCCTCTCCCGAAGTGAGACATGGGACGTGACTCAATAGGGACAGTCACGAATGGCGGTCCGTTAAGCGGCATGTCTGGCTCTCCATTGCGCTCTTGTCATTCTCAGGGAAGGATAATGTTTTCGTTCTCGGCGGACCGCTCGCGGCTCCAGTGACCTTAACGAGGTCCTCACGCCCGGAGTCCCCAGATAAAAGAGTGAGTGTTTTCTCCCTTGATTTTCCCTGATACGGGGCTTACAATCATTACATGGCTGTCAAATCAAATTTACTATCAGTCGGGAATCATTTATATTGAAAATTGATATACTGAGAACCCAAAAAGGAAGGCCTCGGAGCTTAACCATCATTTTTTCCTTTGTGCTTGTGCTGCCCGCCGCCTGTTTCAGCCGGCAGGAGGCGCTCGACGCCCTTCTGGCGAAGATAGACAACGGGATGTATGCACAGTGTGAAAAGGCTGTCCGGGAGTCTTTGGATAAATTGATTGAAAAATACGGGGTGTATGGGGTCTATCCGCCGAAAGATCGCGATTGGACGGCCGATTCAGTCAAAGTTGATCTCGAGGAGGGGCATTTACCTCCGGCTGCCGCCCGGTTTCTCCGGGCTTATGAAACATTCGGCGATGAGGCCTATCTGCAGGCCGGACTGAAAACCGCGGATTTCTTTTATCAGATCCAGCACGAAAACGGGAGCTTTCCCACGGCCGCGATTCTGGAAAGAGGAGGAAAAGCCACTGCGATCGTCGGTCGCAAGCACAAACATCCGCTTGGGGTCGCCCGGATAGAGGATGCCCATCAGTATCCGGCTTTTTGCCTGATGCTTTATGCTTACAAATTGACAGGGCAGGAAAAATATCTGAACAGCGCCAAAAAGTGGGGCAACCTGTTCTTCGAAAAAATCCAGTATCACGATTGGGGGTGTTCCCCGGATTACTGGGACGGCAAGACCCGTCCCGTAGGCGAGGCGTATGTAAAGGGCGACGATTGGGATTGGGGTGTACCGAATGGTGGCTCCTACAGTGACCATGCCACCTACGACGGCTTCATGACCACGATGGCCATGTACCATCTGACCAAGGACCCCAAGTATCTGAAATACAGTTCCAAGCTCGGGCAATGGGTATTGCTTACTCACCAAGGCGAAGGCGCAACCCGGGGCTGGGCCGACAACTATAACCGCCTTAATGAGCCTGTACAGGCCAGACATCATGAAGGTTGGAATATAGAACCACGCACGGCCAACCGCTTCACACTGCCGATGATGATGTGGTTTTATGTGATGACGGGCGAAGAACGTTACCGCGTCCTGTATGAAGAGACCATCGCCTGGCTGCGCTCTATGGAACACCCCAATGGACCCGGGGCCCCCAAACACGCATGGTTTGCCGAGGCATCGATAACACCGGTGGGTTGGTCTTCGGAATACCTTCCGGATGGGACAGAAGCCTGGACCACGGGCTACAAATCCTATCGATATGACCAGCCGTCCACCTGGCCCAGGGAACTGAAAGATCTCGGCATAGCGAAAGGCGGCCATCCAGGGCATACAACTGTCAAAGTCCAATTGTCGGGCGCTGAAAAAATGCTGGCGATACTCCAGTCGGAAGGCCTTGCCGGATGGCGGAATTTGTTCAGAGGCCATGCCCATTGGACTTCTGCACAATTCCTGGACAAGCGCATCGAAGCCGCCCGCCGCTGCATTAACACAACCGCTGTGCCCAAGTCCCTGGACCGGAAGTGGCAATTTGTATGGGATGCCCGTTTGGCCAATGGAAAGGTGAGCCTGAAATCCGCGGCCCATGGCGGGCATGGGCTGTTGAAATGGACGGAGTCGTTCACGGATTTGTGGGACGTCCATTATGACTGGACCTCCCGCGTGATGGCGGTGGATAACTGGCTCGATGTTCCCATCCCGGCGCTCCAGGGGTTTATGGAGGCCGAAAAGGCGGATTTCAAAGGGGCGCAAATAAGACAGGAGAACTGGGGCTATTCAGGCACGGGGTATGTCCAACCGGGCGCGGGCGCCGCTTCCATCTCATGGCAGGTGAATTCACCCCAAACCGGTTCCTTTAAAATGGTCATCGTCTGGGCGAACGGTTCCGGCGCCGACAAGCCCATGGACCTTATTGTGAACGGTTCGGCGCCGCAGAAGAGGACTTTTCCGGGTTCCGGGAACTGGAACAAATGGAACGGCCGGGTGGTGGAGGTGGCAATGAAAACAGGAGAGAACGTGATCACACTCCGTTCAAAGGCCGGCGGGCCCCACATAGATTTCATCTACTTCACGGAACCCATTTTCAGAAGTAAATCCATCAACAGCATCCCCCTTTCGTGGGTTTTGGATGACCAGGGAGAATGACTCATGCGTCACTGCATCACGATAACCACAATCGCCTTATACCTCTTCGTCTCCGTATCGAGCGAGGCACAGATTCGAAAAAGACAAAAGAAGGCCGCTGTTTCCGAACGAACGCTTGCGCTGTATGAACCGGGCGAATTTAACGGCGTGAAATATCGCCTTATGAAACCGATTGATTTCGATAAGACAAGAACGTACCCGTTGATTCTATCGTTGCACGGCGCCGGCGGCAAAGGTGCGGACAATATCAAAAACCTGCGCAACTGGAACGAATACCTCGCGGACGAAGCGCTTCGCCGCAAGCATCCCTGTTTTGTTCTTGCCCCACAGTCCGCCGTCTCTTGGAACGACCCCACGTCGCCGGTAGTCGATTCACCGGATCTCGGCGCCGACGCTATCGCATCGTGGCCGGCCGCCTGGCGTTCGCGCATAGCTCGCTACCGACAGCGTCTCACGGCTCCGTCGAAGGGAAACCTCCACACGGTGCTCCGCCTGATCGACGAAAAGCTATCCAAACAGTTCAAGATCGACGTTAACCGCATCTACTGCATCGGGCATTCGATGGGCGGCGTGGGCACCTTCACGGCTGTGTACCAACATCCGGATCGCTTCGCAGCGGCCATCCCCACCGCAGGGGGTTTCCCGCCCTGGCGCGACGCGTCGCGGATCAGAGACGTCCCCATCTGGACCTTTCACGGCGCTTCCGACACGGTTGTGCCAACGGATTTCACGCGATACGTCTTCGGCAAGATGAAGGAACTTGGCGGCAATATGAAATATACCGAACTGCGCGGCGTCGGACACGGTGCAAACGCCATCGCATTCAAGTACACAGGCGATAAAGCGGAAAAAGGCTACATCACTCAATACGCCTCCGACCGGCCGGACAAGACCCCCGATGTCTGGGATTGGCTGTTCAAGCAACATTTGCCTCATCGCTCACGGGCGCAATGATTCGAGTCGTGCCATCGGATCCGGACTTTGACAATACCAGGCCGTCTTTCACGTCGCACTCGGGAGGGCGCTTGTAACGGAGCCTGTCAACTGCTATAGTGATATGATCGTGCGGAGTCGAAAAACGCACGACGACTCCGGATTGCACTGGCACGGAGTCTTGTTCAAGAGAAATACAGGAAAGGCACATCGGTGAAAAAGATCTTGCAGAACAGAAGAGAGTTTTTAAAAGCAGCAGCGATGTCCATCACGGTTACAGGTGTATCCGGATGCTCGGACGAATTGCAGGAGGGTGGGAGCAGAGGGGGTAAGCCCAACCTGCTGTTTATTATGACGGACCAACAGCGATTTGATACACTGAGTTATGCCGGCAATAAAATCCTGAATACGCCGCATATGGACCGGATTGCACGAGAAGGAGCCTGGTTCGAAAACACCCATACCCAATGCGCCGTCTGCGCTCCAGCCAGGGCTTCGATGCTGACGGGTCGCACGGTGGCACATACCAGGGTTACTTCAAACAGACAGGCCCATGTCACGGAGGACACCGTCGTGATGCCGATGAAAACGTACGACGAAATTCTGTCGGAAAACGGGTACGCCTGCGAGTATTATGGCAAGTGGCATGCGCCGGTTTACCGGGCGAGGATTTACCGCAATCCGGTCACGGCGGCGGGCATCCGCAAAACAGAGTTGGGCCCCGGGAAAAAAGCCGCTTATCTCAAATACCTCGATCCATTGTATCCCGACAGAGAGCTTAACGAGGGGGAATTGAAAGATACGCTGACAGAGAGGCCCTATGTGCCGGATCCCATCGACCGGCGTTTTGACCTGAAGAACAAAGGGCTGGAATCAGATATCAAAGTCGGCCAGTCGGACATTCACGGGACCACCGCCATTCCCCCGGAGTACCACATTCCCGCGTTCGAAGCCGGCAAGACGATCGAGGCATTGGAAAGACTCAAGCACGGGCCCTTCAGCATCACCTGCTCGTTTCACCACCCGCACCCGCCGTATCTGGCCACGGAAAAATACATGCGCCTGTTTCCGCCGGACAAGATGGCGCCGCCCCGGAGTATCGACGATGCCATGGCGCACTCGCCTTATCTCAAGGCCAGGCAACGGACCGATGCAAAGTACTCCGATCCCAAGATGATCCGGTACTTCATCTCGGAATACTACGCCCTGGTCAAGGAAGTCGACGACTGGGTCGGACAGATCCTGGACAAGCTCGACGAGCTGGGCTTGGCACACAACACCCTGGTTATCTTTGCCAGCGACCATGGCGAAATGCTGGGAAGCCATGGGATGAGGGGTAAATTCTGTTTCTATGAAGAATCGTCCCATGTCCCTATGATGATCCGATTTCCCGGGAGAATTAAACCGGGCGTAAACGTGAAGGCTCCGGTGTCCAACATGGATCTGTTCGCCACCATCCTGGATTATCTGGATATGCCCGCTCATCCGTCCGACGGCAGCAGTCTTCGCGGGCTCATTGAGGGTACCGTTCATGAAGAGGACGCCTACGTGGTTACGGAATGGCTCAGCGACTTACAAAGCAAACCGTCTCACATGGTTGTAAAAGGAGGCTGGAAGTTGATGCGGCCCGATCCTTCAGCCAAAAAACTGGAGACGGCCTTATACAACCTGAATGACGACCCGCACGAGGTGACGAATTTGCTGGCTGACGGCGCTGATTCAAGAGCATATGCCGTTAAGGCGACCGAACTGGAAGCCTGTTTCCAGGCCTGGATGACACGGACGAGCGTTAACAAACCGTAATGCACAGTCAAAGTTCTGATTGACCTGAAGTAAGCAAAGAAGCGACATGAAAATCACGAACAGCACCCTGATCTTGATGCTTATCTGCGTTACCTTCCTGCAGACAGCATTTGCGGAACCGAAGGAAGATGTGCTGACGCCTTATGCGGGCCCCTCCATCCCCGGGGCGGATCCGAGCACGCTGACCGGCAAAGTAATGACGGGCTATCAGGGCTGGTTCAACTGCGAAGGCGACGGGGCTCATCTCGGCTGGACGCACTGGGCAAGAAAACGCGATGAACCTTTTGGGCCGGGAAATATCACCGTTGACCTTTGGCCGGATGTGTCTGAATACGATGACGACGAACTCTACGCCACCGCGTTCACCTATGAAGACGGAACCCCGGCCAAGACCTTTAGCTCACACAATCGCAAGACGGTCATCCGCCACTTCAGGTGGATGGCCGACTACGGGATCGACGGCGCCTTTGTGCAGCGTTTCACCCATAGCCTGCACGACAAGACCAAACGCTATCATAAGGACAAGGTATTATCCGGCGCACGTGAAGGGGCCAACCGCTACGGCCGTACCTACGCGGTCATGTATGACCTGACCGGCATGCCGGACGGGCGTCTCATCGAGGTGTTCGATGACTGGCGCATACTGCGAAGCCAAATGCACATCACAGAAGACCCCGCCTATCAGCATCATAAGGGCATGCCGCTCGTAGCCATTTGGGGCGTCGGTTTTAACAATAAGATCAAGCGGCGTGCGGGTCTTGAGCCGTGCAAAGCACTGATCAAAAAATTCAAAGCAGACGGATGCAGCATGATGCTGGGGATTGCAACGGGATGGCGCATGCAAGACAGGGATGCGCTGCAGAATCCGGAGCTTCATAGTGTACTGCTCACGGCTGACGTATTGAGCCCGTGGAGTGTCGGGCGGTTTGGCGACCTGCCGGGCGTCCAGCGCCACGCAAAGAAATACTGGGAACAGGACGTTGTCTGGGCGCGTAAGCATGACATCGACTACATGCCCGTCGTGTTTCCGGGCTTCAGTTGGCACAACCTGAAGGGCGCCGAACTCGGCTCGATTCCCAGGCTGAAAGGGAAGTTCCTGTGGTCGCAGATCGTGGCCAACAAAAAGGCGGGCGCGGACATGCTCTATATCGCCATGTTCGACGAAGTGGACGAAGGCACCGCCATTTTCAAGTGTACAAACCATCCGCCCGCCAACGGTGAATCGAAATTCCTGACGCTGGACGGACTTCCGAGTGATTTTTACCTCCGCCTTGCCGGAGAGGCCGGTAAATTGTTGCGCGATGAAATTCCACTGAGTACTGCGATTCCGGAATCATGTTGTTGGAAAGGTGCCACTTGCCAAAGTGGGCCGTGGCGTACCCCGCCCGCTGCAGGAAGCGGGACAGCAACGGCGCCTGCGGGTCGAGCCAGTCGGGCATATTGCGCTTGGCGT
>Ga0272441_10000777_pt1 | contig 70582 bp, 63 predicted proteins | sample SSMProp6N_FD_193582 | JGI IMG/M metagenome (GOLD analysis project Ga0272441, IMG submission 193582) | Marine sediment archaeal communities from Little Sippewissett salt marsh, Falmouth, MA, United States - SSM-Prop-6N | ecosystem: Environmental > Aquatic > Marine > Wetlands > Sediment ...
TTTTTTATGTGATCCATCATGACCTGCCTTCGTTATACGCCACAAAATTATGTGCCTGTTTTTACCGAAAATATACCAAGGGCCGGGACTTTTATGATTTGATCTGGTATCTGGGCAAAAAGATCAAGCCGAATTATGAACTGCTTAACAATGCGATCTCCCAAACGCAGAAAGTTTCGCTGGATCTGGATGAGCATACGATCAAGGGGTTTCTGTTAGAACAGATCGAGAAAGTGGATTTAAAGCAGGCCGGGAGGGATGTCGAGCGGTTTTTGGAAGACAAGAATGATCTTAAGCTTTTTGATAAGGAACTGTTGAAAAGTAGTATTGATAGAGTATTTGGGGTCAGACCCCAGTAACATATTGGGATAAAAGAATTTAAGCATAAATGCGAATTATCACTTAACCTATTGAAATTAAATAAGATGCTGGGGTCTGACCCCAGTAAAAAATGACCCCAATTAAAAAAAGGGCGCTGTCCCCAATTACTAATATGCATTGAAATTTAGTTAAAACTAAGCTATAATTCATATATGAACAATCAATCACTCAACTCTCTACAATTGCGCGAGGTATTCCATATTGAATTCTTGCGCTGGTTCGGCCGCAAGATCAAGGCCCACGACTATGCCGTCAAGGGCGGCACGAACCTGCGTTTTTTCTATAAAAGTTTCCGCTATTCGGAGGACCTGGACATGGATATCCGCACTGTCCCGCGCGACAAACTGAAAGACACGGTCATGGATATCCTTAACAGCCGTTCGTTTTCAGCGACGATGAAGACTTTCAGTATTGAGGAGGTTGTCGCGCCGGACATGCTTAAGGCCAAACAGACCGAAACGACCCAGCGTTTCAAGGTCCATCTGATAACAGCTGCGGGGGAAGATCTCTTTACCAAGGTCGAGTTTTCGCCCGTGAGATTCAAAGGCACACCTGTGGTTGAGGCGGTTGTGGATGCGGTCCTGCGGCCGTACAAGCTGGCCCCTTTGCTGGTCCCCCATTATGATATGCCTGCGACGGTTTCCCAGAAAGTCCATGCTTTGGCCCAGAGGGCGGTGACCCAGGCGCGTGATATTTTTGATATATACATTTTAAGCTCTCAATATGAACCGGCTGAACAAGGGGAAGGGGGCCTTGCCGGCATCACGGTGAACATTTCCAAGGCCCGTCAAAATATCTTCATGATAGGGTTTGAGGAATTCAGGGACACGGTTGTTGCGTATTTGGATGAGGATGACCAGGGGACATACGGCCGTCCCGTCGCCTGGGACGAGATCCGGCTTAAGGTCGACAAATTCTTGGAAGAATTAACAAAATGAAAAAAAAGCCCTACATAAATATTCAGGTTTACATAAAGCAGATGAACAGGGCGGTGTTCACGACCAATGAACTGGTTGCCGTATCAGGCAAATCATCATCGGCTGTGACCCAGGCCCTGAATAACCTTGCGCGCCAGGGATTGATCAACAAGGTGTACCGCGGCATCTGGGCAGAATCAGGCGGCCCCGTCAGCGCCTACAGCATCATCCCGTTTTTGCTGCCGCGTCAGAGGGTGTATGTTTCGTTCGTGTGCGCCCTGCATCTCTATGGGATCATTGAGCAGATACCCAGGGTCATTACGCTGGCATCCACCGCGCATACAAGGAGCATAAAGACGGCCTTGGGGACTTTTGCCGTGCATCAAATAACGCCGGAACTGTTCAGCGGGTTTGACTGGTACCGCGGCGGGGAGGGCCCATTCCTGATCGCGGAACCGGAAAAGGCCCTTATCGACAGCCTGTATCTTTCGGCCCATAAAAAGAAGCAGTTCGGGCACTTCCCGGAGATGGATCTGACAAAAGGTTTCAGTTTTTCGAAATGCCGGCAGTGGGCAAAGAAGATCCGATCGCCAAGAGTCCGTCTGTATGTTGAGAGGAAATTGGAGTATTTAAAGGGTGCATAACACGTATTAAAGGACAATCACATTTTATTCTACGCATAAAATGCGGAGATTAAGGCATCTATTCACCGCATAATTTGCGTTGAATAAGGGGCAATTTAATATGTACCTGTCCCGAATTAACGAAAGGAAATAATACATGGAAAGCAGCAGATTTTTAGTCACCGGCGGGGCCGGGTTCATCGGATCGAACATCGCGGAGTATCTTATCAACGAAGGCCATTATGTGCGGGTGCTGGACAATTTTTCCTCCGGCAAGGAGGAGAACCTCACATTCGCCCAAGGTCTCGGCAAGGACAAATTCGAGCTTATCCGCGGGGATATCCGCGATAAGGATATGTGCGACAAGGCCACGCAGGCGATCGATTATGTAACGCACCAGGCGGCCCTGCGCTCGGTGCCGAAGTCCCTGGAGGACCCGTTAAGCTATAATCACGTTAATATCGACGGCACGTTCTTTATGCTGGAGGCCTGCCTGAAGAATAAGGTCAAGCGCTTTGTGATGGCCTCCTCGAGCTCGGTCTTCGGCGACACGGACCAGTTCCCGGAAGAGGAAGGGCAGCTGCCGCTTCTGATATCGCCCTACGCCTTGAGCAAGCTGGCCGGCGAATATTATTGCCGTATCTTTACGGAGAACTTCGGGCTCGAGACCGTGGCCCTGCGCTACTTTAATGTGTACGGCCCCAGACAGGCCCTGGACGACGAGTACGCGGTCGTGATCCCCAAGTTCATCCACTGCGTCCTCAACGACCAGGCGCCGCCCATCTACGGCACAGGCAAGCAGTCGAGGGACTTTACCTATATAGACAATGTGGTTTCGGCCAACGTGCTCTCGATGACGACCCCGGGCCTTAAGCACGAGGTCTTTAACGTGGCCAACGGCTCGGACCATTCGGTCCTGGAGCTGTTGGAGGCGATCAACCAGATCATCGGGAAAGATGTCAAGCCCGAATTCTGCCCGCCACGGGCCGGGGACGTGTTCAAGACCCATGCGAATATCGCGCGCATCATGGAGAAGACAGGCTTCAAGCCTTTGGTGAATTTCAAGGACGGGTTAGAGAAGACGGTGGAGTATTTCCGGGGTCAGACCCCAATAAATTGAGCTATGGCTGGAAATAAATTTGAATTATAACATAACATTATGAAAATAAAAAAGTTACTGGGGTCTGACCCCATAAACAAATATTGGTTATCAGCCACCATACTTTATACCGGCTTAGTCACCTTCATGTCGCTGAAACCGGCTGACCATACAGCCGAGCCCTCGACGGTTAAAGAAGTGTTTTTCAACACCCTGCACGTCCCGGGCTACGCCGGCATGGCGTTTTTCTGCTATTTCTGCCTGCGGGCGTTGGTTGTGGTCGAGAGCGCCAAGCTCGCCCGCTACGCCTTTTGGACGGCCTGGGGATGGGGATTTTTCATGGAGATCCTGCAGATCTTCGCCCCCGGACGGGGCTTTTCGTTGATAGACCTCTGCTCCAACGCCATCGGCGCGGGGGGGGTGGTGTGGGTGATTAATTCAAAAAAGGGTAAAATTTAGAGATTAAGTTATGAGTTTCTTTTTTTTATTAATATATATATTTATGACTATTATCCGGCCGCAGGACTGGGTAGCGGCTTTTTACAATAAGCCGGTAGTTGATATTTTAGCCGGATTTACAGCCTTTTTTCTTATATTCGAACGTGCGGGCAGGAAGGGATCTACATCCGGGTTTGTCCGAATGCCGCAGGGTGGTCTTATGGTGGGTTTCTTCGCTAGTATTTTAATGTCTCATATTGCCCACACATATTTCGGCGGTTTAACAGATTCATTCTCAAGATTTTTGCCTACCTTTATTTTATTTTTTCTATTACTCAACGGGATAAACACTGAAAGGAAATTTAAAGTAGCCGTTTGGTTGATAATTTTATTGATCGTAATATTAGTGCCACAAGGGATTTATCAGCTTGAGCATGGATATGGCTGGGCAGGGCAACGTATAACTAGACAATTCGAACCTGATGGTTCATTTATATACCGCATCAATTGGATCGGGATCTTTAATGATCCGAATGATTTGGCACTGCTCTTTGTAGTTGCCGTAGGATTTGTATTGGCATTCTTGTTTGGAAGGACCAGATTTTTTTTAAGGGTTTTTTCCCTGGGAATATTAGGCAGTTTATTTTATGGGATTTATTTATGTAATTCCCGTGGGGGGTTAGTAGCTTTAATGACAACCGCTTATTTCTATTTTATAAAGAGGACCAATAAGCTTTTTTGGGGCGGTTTGATAGGGGCGCTTGTGGCCTTTGCATTATTCGCGGCAGGGCCATCACGGATGGCGTTGTTAAATGTAGAAGAAGAATCGGCATATAACCGCCTGGATTTATGGTACGAAGGTGTTTTAATGATGAAGTCCAACCCGATATTTGGTGTGGGATATCGCATGTTTATGGAAGAATTGCCACAGACAGCTCATAATTCTTTTATACTAGCTGGCGCAGAGTTGGGGATATTGGGTCTTTTCTTTTGGATGGCATTGATTTGGTGTTCGGTCAAGGGACTTTTAATAATACAACAAAATGAGAAAATAGGACACGATATAAAGACCTATGCCCTCGGCCTTCAATCAGCCTTGGTGGGATTTTGTGCCGCGGCATTCTTTCTATCAAGGACTTATGTTATTTTGCCTTATATTCTTTTTGCTCTTTCAGGCTCATTAATGTTTGTTGCAAAGCAGAAGGATAACGAAATAGATTTTGCCTTTCATGCCAAAGATGCATGGATCAGTCTAGGACTTTCCGTTGGTATTATTACATTGGCATATATTCTTATAAAGATCGGATTATAAAAAATGAGTTTAACTCAAAAAGCCTCAAGAAGTGCATTCTGGAATTTATTCGGTTCCGGTTCTGTGAGCGCTATACGTTTTGTATCAACAGCTATATTAGCCAGAATCTTGCTCCCTGAAGATTTTGGAATTGTCGGAATGGCCTACCTTGTTACTCAAGTTGTTCAATTATTCGGTAATTTGGGTTTAGGCGCAGCTATTGTTCAGAAAGGGAATGTTGATGAAGAGTATTTATCAACTGCTTTTTGGGGAAGCGTGGCAGTGGGATTTGTTTTGACCATAATTGGGGTGGGTGCCTCCCCTTTGGCCGCAATGTTTTTTAAACGAGAAATTGTTCAGCCCGTTGTCATGTGTTTGTCTATTAATTTCTTTTTGTCCTCTTTAGCAAGTGTCCAGACCATGTTGTTAACTAAAAATTTGAAATTTAAAGAATTAACGATTATTGAGATTATTATGACTGTGTTTAGAGTTACCGTTATTCTGGCTCTGGCGATAATGGGATTTCGATTCTGGAGTATTGTATTCGGTGTTATTACCGAGAGGATAGTGAAGACAGCTGTATTTTATCTACGTTCTGAATGGAGACCGCGTTTTGTTTTTGTTAAAGAGAAATTCTATGAATTGTTTAAGTTCGGTCGGAACTTGTACGGCGCTAATTTTTTGAGTTATCTCAATCGTAATTTAGATTTCATTATCACCGGAAGAATTCTTGGTGCCACTGAACTTGGATATTATCAGTTTTCTTTTAATGTCCCCCATTTAGTCCAAACGCATCTAGGACAAAAAGTCAGCCAGGTTTTATTCCCTGTTTATAGTAAAGTTAAGGATGATGATAAAAGGCTGGCGAGGGGGTATCTTAAAACCGTGACCTTTATAACGCTGATTACCTTGCCCTTAATAGCGGGCTTGGCAATATTGGCTCATGAATTTATTGTGACAGTTTATGGGCAAAAATGGATCCCGGCAGTCGTGCCCTTACAGATTTTATGTGTAGCCGCTGCACTGAAATCTTTAGCTGTCTCAAATAGTTCATTATTGATGGCGAAAGGGAGGCCTGACATCTTTTTAAAATGGGGTTTATTTACCCTTCCTTTGACGGCCTTGTCAATATGGTTTTTTTCGAGATGGGGAATAATTGGAGTTTCTTCTGCCATGGTATTTGTATCTATGTTTTCGATAATAATTACTTACATAACATGCAGACATATTGATTTAAAACTAAATCGATATTTATTTGCTTTGAAACCGGCAATTTATAGCACCTTATTTATGCTTGTTGGCTTGTTTTTACTGTTGAGGTTTAGTTTTTTGGCTTATTGGGATGAGGCTTATCGGCTGTTGATTGGGTTTATGATCGGATCAGGTTTATATTTAATATTTTTTAAATATAGATTTAAAGTTGATTTTTTTGAATTTTATGATTTTTTGAAAAATTTGTTTAAGAGTTGAAAGAATTGTATGTGAATTTAGGAGAAAAATTCGGGCTATATGATATTGTTGAGAATTAGCCAACATATAGTTCAGAATTATTAAAATATTTCCAAAATAAATCCTGAAAAATGAGGTTGGGGTTAAAACATGAAAAAAGTTAAAATTGATTTATTCAGAAAAAAAATTAAGAGTTTAAGGGATTTGCCTTTTTTCCTTTTTATGCCGAAAAAAAACATTGTCATAATTCTATCTGCGATGCGGACAGGTTCTACCTTATTGAAAGCGTTACTTGCGAAAGCGCCTGATGTATCTCATCTGCCTGAGCTTGATTACCGGGTTTACTTTCGTGGAGGAAGATTTAATTTTTATAAGAAAGTCTATTATTTAAGTCCTAAGAAAATCATTGTGCTAAAGGCCCCTCATTGGTTTGTCGGCAGTAAGGAATTACGAATATTACCTAAATTATCTAATATCAAGATTATTGTCTTAACAAGGGATGTATATGGAGTCATACAATCTTTAACAAGACGCCATAAGGATACCGAATGTAGTCATTTAACTTCAATTGATTTCCTTAATTATTGGTGTGAATCTTATGAAAGTATTATGAATTCTGTGGATTCATTAAAAAAGAATTTATATTTTGTTCGTTATGAAGATATATTAAATAATTCGGTTTTGATTACGTCTAAACTATTTAATTTTATAGGTTCTTGTCAAAAAGAAGGAGTAGATTCATATACAAAATCAGAAAATTTTGATTTTAAATATCGTATCGGAGACGGCTCTGAAAAGATCAAGTCTCTTAAGGTGCAAAGGAATAATAGGGCGGAGGTGAATAATAAGAAACTAGAGAAAATTATCGACAATTCGGAGCGAGCCAGGTCATTGCGTATGAAATTCGGGTATCTTAGTTTAAAACAGCATTCGGGGAAGAATGGAATATTTTAATTTATAATTATATTATTAGTTTGGAAGTGAATTTTACAAAGCAGTGAAATTATTTTTAGAAAGGATAGCTATAAAATGTTCAAAATAAATTTACGTAAAATAAAAACTATGATTTATTCTTCTAATAATCCAGATATATATGTAATTTCATATCCCAAGAGTGGACGAACATGGTTGCGGTTGCTAATCGGGAGATACTTGTCATTAAAATATAGGTTGCCGGAGAATGATATTATTTCTACTGAAGTTATAACAAAGAAAAGTGATTTACCGATTGTATCTTTCACTCACGACGGATCAGCAATGCTTGATAAAAAAAAATATAAAGAATTATCTTATAACAAACAAGTGTATGTCAATAAAAAAGTTATACTGATGGGGCGTGGGATTAAAGATACGCTTGTTTCTGCATATTTTCAAGCGACGAAAAGGATAAATGTTTTTGATGGAACAATCTCCGAATTTATTTATTCAGAGGAATTCGGAATACATAAAATACTTACATTTTATGACATCTGGATTCGTAATCAACATATACCCAAGTCGTTTCTATTTATTCGATATGAAGATTTGCACCAGAATGCCCGAAGCATTCTAACAAAAGTTCTTCTTTTCATTGGAGAGACAAATATTGATAAAAATTTTTTATATAATAGCATTGAATATTGTTCTTTTAATAATTTAAAAAATTTTGAAAAACAAGGAAGATTTGATGATGACATGCTGAAGGTAGGAAATATTAATGATACGGAAAGTTATAAGGTGCGCAAGGGTATAGTGGGAGGGTATAAGGAATATTTATCATCAGAAAACCAAAAATTTATCGACGATAAGATTAAAGAATATAAATTCAAATTTACATCATTCAATAAACTAAATGAAGGAAGGTGTGAGATTAAATAATGGCATTGACATTGAAAGTAACAGTCCTTATGTCCGTTTATAATGGTGCGAACTATCTGTCGCAAGCGATAGAGAGTATACTTAATCAGACATTTCCAGATTTTGAATTTTTAATATTCAATGATGCATCAACAGATGGGTCAAGAGAGATTATTAATAGCTATGCCGTTAAAGATTCTCGCATTGTTTTGATTAATAATGAAAGAAATATCGGTTTGACAAAATCTCTTAATAGGGGTTTAAAAATAGCACGAGGCAAATACATCGCACGCCAAGATGCAGATGATTTTTCAGAGCCTGAACGCCTTGAGGCGCAGTTGAGATTTTTGGATGATTATCCAAATATAGGAATTGTTGGCACTTATGCAAACTTTGTTGATGCTCAAGGAAAAAAAATCGCAGAAAGGAAGACAGCTATTACGAATGAAATTATTAAAAAGGATATTATGTCCGGAAGTCCCTTTGTCCATGGCTCTGTAATGTTTAGGCACAAAATTGTTGATACAATTGGATTTTATCGAGAGGAGTTTCAGTATGCCCAAGATTATGATTATTGGTTGAGGGTATTAGAAAAATATAAAGGAGCTAATATCGATCGAACCTTCTACAATTTAAGGAGGGGGATAAGAAGTATTTCAGCAGATAACCTCACCGAACAAATAGAGTATCATCTTTTAGCAATAGAATTGGCTAAAATGCGCCAAACATGTGGCCGGGATTGTATTGATAATATTGATTTTTCAAATATTGGTTATGTCCTGATGGATCAATTTAATTTAGAAAGGTCTTTTATTCAGAAGTTTAAGTCTGAATACGTAATGAATTATTACAGACGTGCGATAAATGGGGGAGGTATTTTAGAGGCCTTGAAGTTTTGGATACAAGCTTTTTGTTTTGAGCCTCGTAAATGGAAAATAAGGAGGCTTCTTATTGATTTGCGACACAACAGTTGTAGACGGAAGTGTTAGAAATGAATATATCAGTTGTTATTTGTACATACAATAATTGTAAAAGACTAGGCATCACTCTTTCTGCTATTTTGCAATGTAAAATACCTCAAGGTGTTTCATGGGAATTAGTGATTGTTAACAATAATTGCACTGATAAAACCGATAAAGTTGTAGAGGAATATGCGAATACTTTGCCTATCAGTTATGTATATGCGCCAAATCAAGGCTTAAGCCGTGCTCGTAATACAGGATTAAAAAATGTAAAAGGGGAACTTGTTGTCTTTATAGATGATGATGTGCTTATCCCTAAGAATTGGCTGAAAGAGATATGGGCAGCTTATGAGGAGAAACCCGAAGGCTACTTCTTTGGGGGCCCTATTGAAAGTTTATTTGAGGGGGAAAACCCAGATGATCAATTATTAGAGCTAACCATGCCTTCCATAAAGGGATTGTATTATGGCGCAGATGCGAGAGAGTTAAGGCTGAATGAATATTTTGTTGGGGCGAATTGGGCTTGTCCAAGGGAGTATGTAATTAAAGCAGGAGGATTTGATTTAAAAAAAGGGCCTAATTCCCCGGGTGGCAAGTCAACGAGTGGTGAAGAAACCCATTTAATGGATAAGCTTCGAAATATGGGTTTAATACCATATTATTTACCGAACATTCCTGTGAAACATTTTGTCCCTGTTAAGAAAACAAAGCTTACACATATAGCTAGAAGATGGGAATCTTTAGGTTATGAGACAGCGATGCTGGATGTTAAATCATATAAAGGAAAATCAATTTCTGGGATTCCTCTGTGGATGTATAAAAGATATCTTTTATTTTTATGCAAATGGTTGCTTAAAAAAGTTACCTTGCAGCAAGGATATAAAGAATATCGGGATTTAAAAGTATTTTTAGGCAAACTCAAGGCAGTGAAAGGAAGTAATTCATTGCATGAATAAAGGGGATAAGAAAATACGTATCGGATATCATGTCAACGCCACCGGGATCGGTGGTTCGGACCTGTATTTGAGTCAGATTGTTAAGAATTTGGATAGGGAAAAATTTGAAATTATATTTTTTTGCAAAAAAGAATACCCTGTCCAAGAACTATATGGCGCAAATCCTGACTTCAAAATTATATGGTTCAATGATGGGGATAATTTGGAAAGATCGAATGAGGCAGCAACCGGGAAGCATGGGTCGAATTACAGATCTGATCATTCTTCCCGATACAATTGGAAGAAATTAATCCCTCAAGGGATAAGATTGGGGCTTGGGCTGATGAAGGATGTAGAGAAGTATATGCGACTTCTAGGGAAATATGAGCTTGATATCTTTCATTCCAATGACGGCGGCCCGGAACCGATGCTTGTTGCCGCCCGCAAGGCTGGTATTCCCGCTGTTGTTGCTTCCTATTGCGTTTTGCCTGATCCAGACAGCCATAAAAGAGCGGGGGATTCTGTGAGGCGGTTTTTTGAGAAAAGGGCAGTTCAATCCATTGATAGGGCAATCGTCAAAACCAAAGCTACGCGGGATATGTGGATAAATCGGTTGGGGGTGCCGTCTGAAAAATTTAAAATTATTTATAACGGCATTAATCCCGATAGATTTAATAGTCAGCAAAATAAAGTTGAGAACCGCCGCTCATTAAATATCGATATGCATACCAAAATTGTCGGCGTTACCGCTCGCCTGCATCCGATGAAGGGGCATAGATATCTTATTGAGGCTATTCCGATAATCACACAAAGGATCAAAGATATCCAATTTTGGTTTGTAGGTGACGGCGATCTAAAGAATGATTTGATCGCACTAACAAAGAAATTTCATGTTGAAAAGCATGTTCGTTTCTTGGGTTATAGAACTGATATCGATAAATTGACATCTGTTTACGATGTGGCTGTATTGCCATCTGTAACTTATGAGACTTTTGGTTCTTCATTGATCGAAGCCATGTCTTTAGGGATTCCGGTAGTGGCGTCTGATTTTAGCGGTATTCCGGAGGTTGTGGAAGATGGCGAAACAGGACTTTTAGTACCTCCAGGGGATGTGCAGGCGTTGGCCGATGCTATCCTGGATATTCTCTTAGATAATAATAAGAGCCTGAGAATGGGCGAGGCGGGTAGAATCAGAGTAAAGCAATTATTTACTCAGGAGCGGATGTTAAAAGAGACGCTCGACTTGTATGCGGAGATATTACATGACTAAAATTCGAATAGGTTTTTATACAGACGCAACCGGTTTCGGAGGCGCTGATATTATTCTTAGACAGATATTGGAGAACATTGATCATTCAAGGTTTGAACCTTTATTATTTTGTCACAGGAAGTATCCTTTAGAAAAAGCATTTAAATCTACTGATAAATTTAAAGTAATCTATATTGAACCGCTTTCAATTGATAGGTCTCCACATAAAATTCAGCATGTTTTAATACAAGCGTTTAAAGAAGAAAGTCATCGCGTATCAAGAAATTTTTTAAAGACTTTATTATATCCTTTATTATGGCAAAGGCAAGTTGACTTTCTAACGGAACTTTTTAAACCGTATAATTTGGATATATTCCATCACAATGATGTTGTAAGAGAGCCTGATATTATTGCGGCCCAAAAGGCCGGGATCCCGATTGTTATAGGGACATATCATATTATGCCCCCGCCTTTAGAATGGAATTTGATTAAAAGGTTTATCAATCTTCATTTTGAGAAAGAATCGGCCCAGAATCTTACCAAGGCCATTGTGGTCTCAAATAACGTGAGGGATTTGTGGATAAAGCGTTTAGGGGGTAATCCTGATAAGTTTGTGACTATTTTAAATTCAGTTGATACTTCTAAAATTGTTCCTGATCAAACAAGTGAGGATGTTAAATCGAAGTATGATATCCCCGATGATGCAATTGTTGTTGGCGTCACTGCACGTCTTCATCCAGGAAAAGGGCACCTTTTTTTGATAGAAGCAGCTCAAAATATAATCAAAAGGTTCAAAAATGTCATTTTCGTCCTAGTCGGAGAGGGGCATTATCGAGGTGTCTTAGAAGAGAAAGTTGAAGAATCGAATCTGAAAGAACATTTTAGATTTACAGGATATGTCAATAATCAGTATGATTTTATGCAACTTTATGATATCGCCGTCTTGCCTTCATATAAATTTGAGGCTTTTGGATTGGCTAATTTAGAAGCTATGTTTCTTGAAAAACCGATTGTCTCCAGTAATTTGAGCGGGATACCCGAAGTAGTAGCTGACGGTGAGACGGGTGTGCTTGTGCCGCCTTGTGATTCGATAGCTTTAGCCAATGCAATTATAGAACTTTTAGAAAATCCGGAAAAAAGAAGGAAAATGGGAAAAGCCGGACGCAGAAAGGGCGAAGAGGTTTTTGCTCAAGAGAAAATGTTAAGTAAAACATTTGAATTGTATGAACAATTGATCCAAGAAAGTAAAATTAATAAATGATTCTTAAGGAGGGAAAATTAAAAACAAACCTCATTTATACCAGATTAGGTCATGTTGAACACGAGGTGGCAAAATTAATAGGAATTTTAGTAATTCAATGAAAAAGAGAAAAATAGAAGGGATATTGTTAGTTGTTATAAGCGTGATTATTTGCTTTGGCATACTCGAGATAGGATTACGTGCGCGACAATTCTTTCTTTATGGTACTGCAAAAGTCCCGGGATGGTTATTGGCAGATAAAAAGGGAACTTCGGTTTGGCACCCTTTTCTGCGTTCTGTACCCAGGCCATCTACTGAATGGGAGGAAGTAGAATCGGGTAATCGTGCAGTCGTTAAGATTAATTCTCTAGGATTTCGGTCGCCTGAGATTCAGGGAAAAAAAGGAGAAAACACTTTTCGGATCGTATGTCTTGGTGGATCCGTTGCGTATGATACAAGAGTATCCATGGAAGATTCCTGGGCGTTTCAATTACAAGAAAAGTTGAAGGAAGCATATTCCGTTACAAACATTGAGGTTGTTAATGCAGGTATACCAGGTCGTACCAGCGCTGATAGTCTGGTAAATTTGGGTTTGCGGGTAATACCGCTCGAACCTGATGTTGTTATTATAATGCATGGCGTTAATGACCAGAAGCCCAATCGCTATCCCGCTTTTCAGCCAGATTACTCACATTGGTATCGATATTGGTGTCAAGAAAAGAAAACCTGTCTATTTATGAAATTATTCAATTGTTTGATTGATAAGAGTTTATTGGCCAGTCATATTCGTTACAGATTAAGATTTCTTTTAAATCCAAATTTGAAGGAAAATTGGCGAGGTGAGCCGTTAAAAAGGTATGATACTGTTTCAGAACGGGGATTAGACGCATATAGGAACAATCTTATTTCGATGATCGGAATGTGCCGTCTGCATAATATTAAAGTGATAATTGCGACAGTAGGGAACAGTCTTGATGAAAATGGTGACTGGAATCCCGGCATGGGCACTCGCAATCCGCTTGTTTTTTATCATGAATGTCTCACATTAGAAGGCATTAGGGACGGCTTTAAACAATACAATCGCATTAATCGAGAAGTAGCACGTGATTATGGTTGTCGCCTTATTGATATAGACAGATCACTTCCAAAGGGCAAATTATTTTTTCAAGATGATGTTCACTTTACGGCCCGAGGTTCTCATAAAGTGGCTGATATAATCACAAAGGGACTTCCCTGGGAAGATTGGCTTGAGGAGAAATAAGTTATGCCAGAGGGAAGAAAATTTAATATTGCCCTACTTTCTTCCGGGCTCGGCCACGTTAAGCGTGGGGTGGAGACCTGGACCGCTGAGATGGCCACGGCATTAAACGCCAAGGGGGTCAACTGTACGGTTTATAAAGGTGGCGGCAAGAAAGAAGCGGTTTATGAGCGCGTGATTCCGTGTCTAAGGCGGTATTCGGGGCTTAACAAATGGGTAATCAAACATCGGCCGGGATTCATGTGGCGGTTTGGTTTTGGCACGATTTATACATTGGAAGAAATGACCTTTGCCTGGAATATTCTACCGGAACTCCTGACAAGGCAATTTGATATTATCCATACCCAGGATCCGGATATCGCTTTATTTATTCAAAGGCTCCACAAATTAAGATTAATTAAATCAAAAGTTATCTTGGCCCATGGGACTGAAGAGCCGTTTGATTTTCTAAAAAAAATTGATTACCTTCAGCACTTAGCCCCTTTCCATCAAGAACAGGCTAATGAAAATGGTGTCGTAAATAAGAAGTCTTTTGCCATGGGAAACTTTATAAATACCGATTTGTTTAAACCTGCAGATCAACTCGCTGCCCGCAAAGCTTTGAATATTCCCGGAGATGCCTTTGTTGTTTTGTCGGTTGCGGCCATTAAAAAAACGCATAAACGTATTGATTATTTGATCGATGAGGTCAAAAAGATCAGAGCAACAAACGTTCATCTTGTTATTGCAGGGGCAGAAACAATTCAGACCGAAGATTTAATACAACAGGGTAAAGAGGCATTAGAGGGTAGGATAACTTTCCTGAAGAATTATCCTAGAGAAAATATTCATCAGGTTTATACTGCAGCCGATATCTTTGTTTTGTGTTCCTTAAAGGAAATGATGCCGATAGCTTTGTTAGAAGCTATTTCATCAGGATTACCCTCAATTGTACATCATTATCCGGTTGAAAAATGGATGATAGGAGATGGTGGGGAGAGCATTGATATGGCCAAAAAGGGGGAATTAGCCCTTACGATCGGGAAATATTTATCAGATGATTATAGGCGTGAGAAATCCAGAAATGCGCGCGAGCATGCTGTGAGGAATTTCTCCAAGGACGTTATAGTGAATCAAATAATCGCAATGTATGATTCGGTACTAAAAAATGATTGAAAAACCATTGATCAGTATTGTCATTCCCACATACAACAGTGCCCAGTTTGTTGGTGCGGCTGTAGAATCTGTTTTGAAACAGACATATTCTCATTTTGAGATCATTGTCGTGGATGATGGTTCTACAGATAATACAGCGAGTGTATTGGCCCCATATAAAGATCGTATTCAATATATTAAAAAGCAAAACGGCGGGCCTGCCAGCGCCCGTAATATCGGGATCAAGCAGGCCCGTGGAGAATATGTCGCTTTCTTGGATGCCGATGATGTTTGGCTCCCCCCCAAATTGGAAACGCAGTTGGATGCAATGAATGGCGATATTGCTTTAGTGGGCGAAGGTGATTTTCACAAAGGTGAATGCAGTTCTTCGCGGATCATCACTTATAAAGAATTGCTCCAGAAGAATTATTTCTGCAATTCCAGTGTTATTGTCAAAAAATCCTGTTTTGATGAAGTCGGGCTTTATAATGAAAGTCCGGAATTTAAGGCTGTTGAAGACTGGGATATGTGGTTGAGAATAGCCAACAAGTTTCCTGTCCAGCTTCTACCAAGTAATCTGGTCCAAATCCGCCAGGTTCCAAGCAGTTTGTCATCAACCGAGAATGCCCTTAAGATGCTTAATAACGAAAAAGCGGTTTTGATGAAACATTTCTCCCATATAAAAGTGGGAAAGATCAGTTTTGTAGAGAAAAGAGAGATTTTTAGTTATCGTTATTTTTGCGCGGCCTGGGCCTTTTGGTCAGCCAAGGAGTTGAGTAAAGCCTTTAAATATATGCTGATATCATTCACATATAATCCTTTAAGTTTGCTAACGAAAAAAAGGGGTGGGTTAATGATCAAGATTATTTTGGAGAGAATATTAAGATTGAGTATTCCTGTTAACCAATTGACCCGGCCGTTTTTTTCATTCTTGTATCATATTCACGTCTTTTTAAGAGAAGGATTGATTTGTCTCATTAAGTTTTTTTATTATGAGCCGCTTTTTAGAAGCCAATGCCAAAAGGCCGGACAAGGGCTCTGGATGGAGAAGCTTCCCTATATTATTGGTCAAGGTGTCATTGAAATTGGGAATAATGTCCGATTGTCAGGAAAACCTTCTTTTGCTTTTAGCCGGAAAATTTGTAAAAACCCAAAGCTTTCTATCGGCAATAATACTTTCATAGGGCATCAAACTTCCTTTATGGTTGCCAAGGAGATCAGGATCGGAAATCACTGTTATATTGCCGGTGGCGTCACGATCGCTGATAATGACGGCCACCCAATAGATGCTGATAAACGCCGTCAGGGATTACCTCCTGATAAGGATGCTGTTAGAGAAGTCATTATAGGGGACGATGTTTGGATCGGCAGGCAGGCCATGATCCTTAAAGGTGTTACGATCGGGAACCGTTCCATTGTGGGAGGACGCGCTGTCGTGGTCCATGATGTGCCTGAAGACTCTATTGTTGCCGGTAATCCGGCGAAAGTAATCACAAAGATCGAAAGAAATGTATAAATTTTTGTTCCAAAAGATTTTAAACCCTTTTTATGAGATGGTCATCAAGCGGCGCAAGATTCTCGAATACCGGGCCTTTTTAGAAAAAAGCCAATGGTGGCCGCGGGAAAAGATTCTGGAATACCAGTGGAGTGAATTAAAAAAGCTGTTGGAACATGCCACTACCCAGGTTCCTTTCTGGCGGGGAGAGTTCAATAGGCTGGAATTAAATTCAAGGGATATTAAGTCACCACAAGATTTGATAAAATTGCCGCTTATTACTAAAGAACATATCCGTAGCAGAAAGCAGGATATGATCGCGGATAATTATCGCGGCAAAACATGGACAAAAGCAACAGGCGGATCAACCGGAACACCTTTGGAGCTGGATTATACGCCGGAAAGTTATGACTGGCGTGTTGCCATTACAAAACGTGGATATGGTTGGGCTGGGTGCGAGGACGGGGTTAAACAGGCCTATATCTGGGGCATAGCCATTGGGGACGTACCACCCTTAAAGAAATTAAAAGAAGATATCCATCATAATCTATTAAGGCAAAAATATTTCAATTGCTTTGATTTTACCGAAGAAAAGATGGCTGAATGCCTGGAGGCCCTAAACCGTTATAGACCCAAGATCATTGTCGGGTATACCAATCCATTGTTTAATTTTGCGAATTTTATAGGTTCCAGTAACAAATTAAATTTCCGTTCTCATGCTGTTATCACAGCGGCTGAAAAAATGCATGAGTTCCAGCGGGCTGTTTTAGAAGAAGTTTTTGATTGCCCTGCATTCCATACTTACGGCAGCCGCGAGTTCATGCTGATTGCCTCTGAATGCGAGAAGCACAATGGTTTGCATATCAACGCTGAAAATCTTTATGTGGAGATAATCAAGGAAAACGGCGAACCGGCCCATCCAGGAGAGATGGGGCATGTAGTCATTACAGATCTGCATAATTATGGCATGCCTTTTATTCGTTATAAAATCGGGGATATGGCGATTATGTCTGATAAGCAATGTTCTTGCGGTCGCGGGCTCCCTCTGATTGACGATATAGTCGGACGCTCGTTGGATATGATAAAAACATTGGACGGGCGTTATGTGCCGGGTGAGTTCTTTCCGCATTTAATGAAGGAATTTAGTGGTGTTGAGCGATTTCAGGTTATTCAGAATAAGATAGATCAATTGGATATAAATATTGTCAAGAATGAATCATTTGGCGAGAAAGACTTTGAATTTATGAAAAAAGAGATCATGGGTGTCATGGGGGATGGGATCGAACTTAATTTTAATTTTGTCAATGATATTCCTCTAACTCGGACCGGAAAATACCGCGTCACGATATCTAATTTGGAATGAAAAAGGGCCGTCATTGCGAGGATTGAAAAGACGAAGCAATCTCATTAGGGATTGCTTCGGCCGACACCATCGGCCTCGCAATGACAGTATGAGAAAATGAAAGTATTACAGATCGTTAACAGCCTCGAATGCGGGGGCCTTGAGAACCTGGTTGTGGAACTCTCCAAGGGTTTGCGCGATGGGGGCATTAAAACGGATATATTATGCCTGGGTACAAGGGGCGAGTTGGCGGTTTTGGCTGAACGAGAAGGCATAGCAGTTTTTTGCTTCAATAAAAAAGAGGGATTTAATCCATTAGTAATATGTCAGATCTTTAATTTTATCCGCAAAAATAAATATGATCTCATCCATACACATAATCTGGCCCCGTTGATTTATGGGAGTCCGGCCGCAAGATTGGCCGGTATCAAATGCATCAATACCCGCCATGGCAGGGAGCGTAAGTTCACCCATCGTTATATTTGGCAGATGAATTCGCTCGTTGCCGTGGTCTCCGGTGATGCGGAGGCAGAGTTGATGAAGCATAATTGTATGTCACAGACCGAAACCAGGGTTATTTATAACGGAATTGATATTGATAAATATAGGAAGATAGAAGATGGGAAGAGGCTAATCGATAAGCGAAAAGAATTGGGGTTGGGAAATGATGAAAAGGTTATCGGGATCGTCGCCCGCCTGGCGATAGAAAAGGATCACGAAACTTTATTAAAAGCTGTTGCAAAACTTGTGCAGGATCAAACCTCTTCTGTTAATGGCAGCAAGCTGCGATTATTGATAGTGGGGGATGGTCCATTGGGTAATGATTTAAAAGAGAGTGTGAAAAGATCAGGTCTTGAAGGCCATGTTACTTTTATGGGGTTTCGGGAAGATATTGCTGAATTGCTTCAGATATTTGATATATTTCTCCTCTCTTCAACACAGGAGGGGATTTCTTTAACTCTTTTGGAAGCCATGGCTGCCTCAATACCGGTGGTTGCAACCTATGTCGGGGGCAATCCGGAAGTTGTGGCCCATGGCCAAACCGGTTTGCTTGTACCGGCAAAAGACCCGCAAAAGATGGCGGACGCGATCATGGAAATTTTGAACGACCCTGATAAGGCCCGGCGCATGGGCGAGGCCGGCAGAAAACGGGTGGAGGAGAAGTTCTGCTTAGAGCGGATGGTTGCTGAATATGAAGAGGTATACAGGGAAGTTCTTGGGAAGAAATAATAAGAACTCATCAAGTTATTATATTGATTTTATTCAGAATTTAGTGTAAAATTACTCAGTAGATTGAGATAAATCAATAAAATTTTATAATTATCTATGTTTAAAAGAGATAGAACAAATATTATCAGCGAGCGGATTAAAGAGGAAAGGCGTTTCATTCAGGTAATAATCGGCCCACGCCAGGTCGGAAAGACCACAGCTATCCAGCAGATCCTGGGAGAGACGCGGATCCCTTCACATTATGCCGCAGCAGATTTACCGGCCCCGCCTGATACTCAATGGATTACCCGGCAGTGGGATTTGGCCCGTTTGAAATTACAAAATCAATCTTCAGCAATTTTGGTCCTAGACGAAGTACAAAAAGTGGCTCATTGGTCCACCGAAGTCAAACGTCTTTGGGATGAGGATACAAGGTTGGGAAACAATCTTCATGTCGTCCTTTTGGGTTCATCATCATTGCTCATCCAGAAAGGCCTGGATGAAAGCCTTGCCGGGCGGTTTGAGATCATAAGATTCCCTCATTGGAGCTGGACAGAATGCCGGGACAGCTTCAATTGGCCTCTGGAAAATTATATTTATTTTGGAGGATATCCGGGGACAGCGCCATTAATCACGGACGAAAACCGATGGAGCCAGTATATCCGCGACTCGCTTATTGAGACCGCACTGTCCAAGGATATTTTACTGCTTAACCGGGTCGAGAAACCGGCTTTACTGAGACAGTTATTTGTATTGGCGTGTGATTATGGCGGGCAGATCCTTTCCTATCAAAAAATCATGGGACAGCTCACTGACAGCGGAAATACGACGACCATTGCCCATTATCAGAAACTGCTTGAATCTGCCTTTCTCATCCGTGGATTGCCGAAATGGTCGGGAGGGATGCTCCGAAGGAGAAATTCATCCCCCAAATGGTTGCCTCTCAACAGCGCCCTGATGACGGCGCTGGCCAACCGTTCTTTTGAGTCATGGAGAAGCGATCCTGAATCGTGGGGACGCCTGGTTGAAAATGCTGTCGGGGCTCATTGCGTCAACGCAGGATGGGGCAACGGGGTGGATGTCTATTATTGGCGTCAGACAAATCAGGAAGTCGATTATGTGCTTTGCAAGGGGAACAATATCGTTGCCATTGAAGTCAAAAGCGGCAAGAAAAAGACGTCCCTGCCGGGACTGCGGAAGTTTTCCAGGCAATATCCGCTTTTGAGGTCACTGGTTATCGGCGGCCCGGATCTACCCCTTCAGGAATTTCTCGAAACACCCTTGGAAAAGTGGTTTAAATAATTTGTGACAAGTCCTCACTTCGTTGCGGAACTCGCCGGAAATGCTTTTCCATATCGTCAATTGATTTCTAACAACAATGGATAATAAAGAATATAAAAATTTACTTAAAAAGCTTAAGGCCCAGCTTGATCAGGTTGAAAAGTTGGTGAGTGATGACACCAACCGGGTCGCCACGATGGAAGCTCTATGGGGAATTGGCCGGGATATTTATGATTTTACTAATAAGACAGGCATGAATGTCCGTGACGTGGCCCTTGATATTGGGGCTTCGCCCGGCTCTTTGCAAAAATATGTTCGTTTTTATAAGTGTTACCCCAAAGGCTATAAAACGGAATATAACGGTAAGCCGGTCAGTTTGTCCCATTATATTGCGGTCATCTATCAGAATGACCCTAAAGTAAGGGAGTTCTATTTAAAGGAGGCTGCCCTCCAGGAATGGAGCTCGCATGAATTAAGGCGGAGGGTCCGCAATAATTATTATGAGACCAGGCAGGAATTCGTGGATGCCAAAAGCCATAGTAAAGCAGATTTAGGCGAGAAGCACCAGAACCTGTTTACATATGGGGCTGAGGTTTTAAAAATCATCGATGCCGATACGCTGGAGCTGAATATTGATGTGGGATTCAAGACGTGGATGCGGCATAAGGTGCGGCTGCGAGGGATCAATTGTCCGGAGGTGAGGACAAGAAAGGGAGAAGAGGCCAAGGCGTTTGTTATGAAAGAATTAGGGGCCTTGGGAACTAATGTCGTTATCCGTTCCTACAAATCCGGCAAGTTCGGCCGCTATATTGTGGATCTGTGGTATCTTCCGGGGGAGACAAACAGGGAGGTTATATTAGAGAAGGGGCTGCTTTTAAATCAGGTGCTGTTGGATAAGGGATTGGCGAGGAAGGTAGAATAGTTTTTGTTGTCAGACTTGACAAGATTGGATTATGTTGTATAATTATGTACAATGATATGTACATATATATACAATAGGAATTGACGAACACATATGGAATACAGGCTTAATAAAACAACTATGCTTGAGTCTTTGGCCCAGTGGAATAAATTTCTCAGGCGCAAAATTTATCTTATCGCTTGCGGCGGGACAGCATTGACCTTGCTTGATATAAAACCGTCCACCAAAGATGTTGATTTCCTGGTGCCCAAAGAGACAGAGTACTTGTATCTCATTAAAATTTTACAAGATCTCGGGTACACTAATGTCAGCGGTTATGGATGGCAGCGAAAGGGAGAAATATATACATTTGATCTATTTCCGGGCAAAAGGATCCATACAACAGAATTACTTTTATCTCCTTTGGAAGAAGGAAGGAATTTACCTTTAAAAAAATTTTCACACATTTATATCGGGATTTTGAATTATTATGACCTGATTTCCAGCAAGCTATTCCGTGGTTCGAGTGTTGATTTTGAGGATTGTTTGATGCTTGTGAAAGCGCGCCGGAAGGAAATAAACCTTGGGCGCCTGCAGGAACACTATAAAGAATTAGCCAGTTATGATATTTCTGAGACTAAGTTGCTGGCCAACCTGGATTCTTTTATCAGGCGTGTTAAAAAGGAAATAGATAATGACTGATAAACAATTATTAATCAATTTAGAACGGCTGGGGTTCCCGCTGATGGAACCGGGAAGGCCGGATTTCGATGTCAATAAGGTTCTGGCTGAGGTTGTTAAAAGCCAGGACACCCGTTTTTGGGAAGGATTTCCGGTTATGCTGGCCAATGCGGCCGGGCAGGCAGAGTTTGATTATAAAAAAGTTGCTCAGTTTTTTTCTCCGGGACATAGAGAACAATATAAGGGTTTGTTTTTAATGTCCTTGGCATTATATGAGGTATTGGGTTTAAAATTTAACTGGGCCGCCCAGTGGCATAAAAAAGCCCCCAAGAATGATGTTGTAAGAGTCAAATCGTTTCGAAAACAATTAGCTGCCAACAAATCTCTCGAAGTATCCGGCCGGAAGTTTTTTCCTCAAAGATTGAAGGACCTTTTTGAAGCGTATTACGGGACACAAGCTGTTGAGACCAAACTTTTTGATGATAAGCAAGCCGCATTGTCTGTGGAATATGCGTTATCCCAGCTTTTCTCCCCTAAACAGAAAGAACTTTTTTATAAAAAGCTTAAAGGGGAGGACATGTCAAAAACTGAACGGGAATATTATTCCCGCGCAGTGAAGAAAAAAGTCCAGGCCCTTGCCAATTCTCAGCTTCATTCCATGGCCCAAAGGCTGTTGGAGTAATACCAGCTCTTTTTTTATTTATGAAACTTCTTATCATCACAAATTTATTTCCCAATGCGGCGGAACCCAACCGCTCGCCCTTTAATTTCCAGCAGATCAGGGAATTAGCCAAATTGTGTGACGTGAAAGTGGTGGCGCCGATTCCGCATTTTCAATATTCACGGGAGCAAGTCCCGGAATACGAGGAGATCGCAGGGATCGCGGTATATCATCCGAGATATTTGGTGATCCCGAAGATCATGCGTTGTTTGTATGGATTCTTCTTTTATGACGGGATCCGTAATACTGTTGAAGAAATTTATGAGGATTTTGAGTTTGACAAAATTTTGGCCACCTGGGCGTACCCCGATGCTTTTGGCGCGGCCTTGATCGCGCGGCAGATGGACAAGCCTTTGTATATCAAAGTCCACGGGACGGATATCAATGTTTTTATACAATATTTTTTGCGGCGTACAATGATCACTTGGGCCTGCCGCCAGGCGCAAAAGATCATGGCTGTCAGTTCTTCCTTAAAAGAGAGGATAGCCGGTTTAGGCATCCCTGCAGATAAGATCGAACTCATCCCCAATGGTGTGGATTGTGACAAGTTTAAGATATTGGATAAGGATGAGTGCCGGACCAAACTGGGTTTGTCACATAAATCAAAACATGTGACGTATATCGGTAATCTGAAACCAATAAAGGGAGTGCGTTATTTAATTCAGGCTTTTTTGGATGTTATGCCTGACGTTTGCCTGAATATTGTTGGCGACGGTAAAGAGCTTAATAATTTGGAGAAAATGGCGGTTGATCTGCAGCTGGCCGAGCGCGTTAGATTTTTTGGCAGGCAGCCTCATGAAGCGATCCCGCTTTGGATAAATGCCAGTGATTGTCTTTGTTTGCCCAGCCTTAATGAAGGATGTCCGAATGTGGTTTTAGAAAGCCTGGCCTGCGGCAGGCCGGTTGTGGCCTCACGGGTAGGGGCCGTGCCTGATCTGCTTGATTCCGAAGATAAGGGGATCATGGTTGAGCCGGGTAATGAAAAGGCCTTGGCCAGGGCCATAAAACAGATCATTATGCATAATGTTGATCGTAGGCAAATAAGAGAGAGTGTTTTGGGGTATGGATGGGAAGAAAATGCGAAGAGAGTGTATAGCATTATGCAAAAGGGGACAAAGGGGAAAAGGGCTTTGTCCCTAAAAAAGAAAGTCGTATCAAAGGTTATCCCATCGGGAACCATTCTTATTAAAGGGACGCCCGGCCAAAAAAGGATCGCCTTAACCTTTGATGATGGCCCGGGCCAGGAATGTACACCCCAGGTGCTGGATATTCTAAAGAATGAGAACGTCACAGCGACCTTTTTTTATATCGGCAATATGCTGGAACAAAATCTTACCTTGGCATTAAGGGCGGTCAATGAAGGGCATACGATCGGGTGGCATTCCTATACACACAGGGGGTATCAGCAGTGGAACGGCAGGCAATGGGCGGATGATCTGATCAAGGGTAAGGAGTTGTTTAAGAATTTGTTTAATAAAGAATGTTTATTTTTCAGGCCGCCGAGGGGCATATATTCTTTGCGGCATATTTTATTTTGCACTACCAATAAGGTGACCACCGTTTTATGGAACAAGGACAGTCTGGATTTTAAATCAAAGACAAGTTCAGAAGTTCTTGATACTATCGAATCTAGCGGGATTGAAGACGGTGATATATGGCTTTTGCATGATGATCATAAGTTGGTCCTTGAATATTTGCCGAAATTAATAAACAAGTGCCGTGAGAAAGGCCTGAAATTTGTAAGCATTAAGGATTATATACAATGAACATCCTTTATCATCACAGAACCCAGGGCGGCGGGGCTGAAGGCGTTCACATAAGAGAGATCGTGACGGCCTTTCGTGCGTTGGGGCATGAGGTGGAGCTGGTTTCCCCCCCGGGTGTTGATCCTTTTTCAGAAGACCATACCCAAAAGAGCGTGAAGTCAACTGAGGGAACTTTATTAAAAAGATTTGCTTCAAGCTTTCCGCAGATCATGTTTGAGTTCATGGAGATAGGATACAATTTGTATGCTTATTTTAGGTTGAAGAATGCGGTGAGTATTAAAAAATATGATTTAGTTTATGAGCGTTATGCCTTTTTTTGTATTGCCGGTGCTATTGTTGCAAAGAGTTCCCGGGTGCCGTATATTCTCGAGGTTAATGAAGTCAGCGGCATCAAGCGCCAGAGATCACAAACCATGGTCGGTTTTTGTTGTTGGTTTGAGAAGAAGATATTCTCCAGGGCGGACATCATTATTGTTGTGTCACAATTCTTAAAAGACAAGTTGATCGAACGCGGTGTTGATGGCGGGAAAATAATGATCGTACCCAATGCGGTGAATCTACAACAGTTCGACATTAATGTCGATTGTTCTGATGTCCAAAAAGCCTTTGTCCTTGAAGATAAAGTTGTCTTGACCTTTGTCGGCAGGTTCTCAAAATGGGATCGTTTGGATTTTTTATTGGATTCTTTTGCCAAGGTGCATAAGCAATTTCCCCAAAGCCGCTTGATCCTTGTGGGCGATGGGCCCCCGCTTAGTGGTTTATGGCAGCAAGCCCAAGACCTAAATATTGCTGATTTCGTTTATTTTACCGGTGAGGTGGGGCGCAAAGATATACCTTATTATATTGCCGTATCGGATATATGTTTATTGTCAGGCTCCAATCCATTCGGCTCCCCCATTGCACTTTTTGAGTATATGTCCATGGGCAAGCCTGTTGTGGTTCCCCGTTACGGGCCGATCGAGAGTATTGTTCAGGAGGGGAAAGAAGGTTTTTTGTTTGACCCTGTGGATGGGGAAAGATTTGTCGGGGCCTTATGCGAGCTTATCAAGGATGAAGGGAAAAGAAGAAGGTTCGGTGAGAGGGCACGCCATAAAATCCTTGAAGATCATACGTGGGAAAAGAATGCGCTCAATATTATTGAGTTTGTAAAAACTATAAAGCAATAATTTTTTTATGATAGTTTCGATTCTACAATTTATTTTTTGGGCTAGTCTTATTTTAATAGGCTACAGTTATTTTTTATATCCCGTCATATTATTAATTTGGGATAAGGTTAGGCCTGTAAAAGAAGGACTATATTCCTCGGATATGCCGGGTGTCTCAATAATTATATCTGCATATAATGAGGAGCAAGTCATTGAACACCGTATTAAAAATTGTCTGGAGTTGGATTATCCGGCGGATAAGCTGGAGATCATTGTAGCATCTGATGGCTCGAGTGATGCGACGTGTGCCATAGCCCGGAAAATAGAAGATGGGAGATTGAAGATCGAGGAATTTACGGAAAGGCGCGGGAAGGTTAATGTTTTAAATGCCGTTGCCCCTAAGGCACAGAATGAGATTATTGTTTTTTCGGATGCCAACACGCTTTTTAAAAGGGATGCTATTAAGAACCTTGTGCATCATTTTGAGGACCCGCATATCGGGTGTGTTTGCGGCCGGCTTCAATTCGTTAATGTAGAAGGAAGCAATAGCAGTGAAATGGAGGGCGTTTATTGGCGGTATGAGACATTTATGAAGACGATCGAGGGCAGGCGCGGGTATCTTTTGGGCGCCAATGGAGGAATTTATGCGATCCGTAAAGAACTTTTTGTGACATGCCCGCCGGATACGATCGTTGAGGATTTTGTCCTGCCGATGAAAATTTTAGAGGGGGGACATAAGGTGCTTTATGATCCTGAGGCAATAGCGGTTGAAGAGACCGCGAAACATATCATCCAGGAGAAGAAACGCCGGATACGTATAGGAGCCGGCAACTTTCAGGCACTGGTGATGCTGACGCATATGTTAAACCCCTTGAGGGGGTTTCCGGCATTGGCATTTTTGTCGCATAAGGTTTTACGCTGGCTCACACCTTTTTTTATGATTACTGCTTTTGGTGCCAATGTTTTCTTGCGGTTCGATCCTATTTACAGAACGATTCTATTTCTACAGTTAGGTTTTTACATGTGTGCTTTTTTGGGTCAGATGTTGAGCTGGGGAGAGAAGAATATAAAACCCTTCAACCTATGTTATTATTTTGTATCGATGAACCTGGCGCTATTGCTGGGCTTTGTGCGTTACATGACAGGAGAGCAAAAGGTGACGTGGGAGAGGACTGAAAGGTAAGGCTTAATTATAAATTATGAGTTATGAATTATGAATGAACTGCGAAAGGCACCGGAGAACTCATAATTTTGATGACATACAAGCCATTTTCGGCGAATATTGATACAAATAAAAAAATAGGGGTTTACGACACTATAACCCCATAGCTCCTTGACATCATAGCGTTATAATGTTATACTTCTAATGAAAACAAGGAGGTGTTTTATGGTTCGATTAACCAAACGCGCAACTGTTTATTTTGACCCTGATATCCATAAGGTGCTTAAGCTCAGGGCCGTTGAAACGGACAGATCTATCTCGGATATCATCGATCAGGCCCTGCGGTATGAATTGGCTGAAGACCAGGAAGATCTTGCGGCGTTCAATGAAAGAGCGAAACAACCGACGATGTCTTATGAATCTTTGTTAAAAAAGCTCAAAGCCGATGGGAAAATATAAGATCGAGATCAAAAAATCAGCCGTAAAAGAAATCGAACGGCTGCCCCGTGAAGGCCTTCAGGCCATCCTTGATAAGATCGCTTCATTGGCAGACAATCCCAGGCCCCGCGGATGCAAAAAACTTTCAGGTGAGGAGAAATACCGCCTCCGTTTGGGGGATTACAGAATTCTTTATGCGATCGAGGATGATGTCTTGGTGGTGTATGTTGTTAAAGTAGCCCATCGCAAAGATGTTTATAAAAAATAATGATGAATGATGAGTTATGAACAAGGGTAATTATGAATGATGAATTATGAATTATGAATTAAAGTCAACGGCACCGGGGAAAAAGGGTTGGTAATATTGACTTTGGCTTTAATAATTGATCGTTTCTCTTGTGCATAAAATGTAAATCTTTAATAGACATATATTGTATTATTTAAACTTGAAATTAGTTCATTTTATGCTATAATTGTAAATTATGAATAGACAAAATCTACATAAATTAAACAATCTCTTGAAAATTTGGCCTAAAGGCACAGTTGCGGTGAGTTGCTGGCTTAAGAGGCAAGGAGTCTATCGCCAGCTTTCAAAGGTTTACGAAAAATCATCCTGGATAGAGCCCATAGGACATGGGGCTTTTAAACATTCCGGCGATAATGTAGACTGGACAGGTGCGGTCTATGCTCTTCAAGAACAATTAAATTTAGATGTTCATGTCGGAGGCCGCAGCGCATTGGAGCTGCAAGGTCATATGCATTTTGTCCCGATGGGAGAGAATTATCCGGTTTTTTTATTTGGACTTAAAAGATTCTTACCGGGTTGGTTCCGTAAATACCCATGGAAACAGCCGGTTAAGTATTTTTATACGAACAGTTTTCCCTACAAAGAAACGGAAGTATTTACAAAAAAGGAGATGGGAGCCTATTCGATAACTCTTTCATCGCGTGAATTAGCTATTATGGAAGTCCTTTTTTTAGTGGACAAGAATGAAGCTTATGAACATGCTGCTTTTTTAATGGAAGGGTTGAAAACTTTAAGGCCTGCCGTGGTCCAGGAATTATTGGAAAAAACTTCTTCCATAAAAGTTAAACGCTTATTTATGCATTTTGCGCAACAATACGATCATCCCTGGCTTAAATATATAAAAGTTGGCAATATAAATTTCGGGAGCGGCAAACGGGTCATAGGTCAAGGCGGCCGTTTTGATCCGAAGTACAACATATCAGTTCCCAGAATAAATATGTCAAAAGGGTAATATGGGCATAGATAGAAACAGATTTTTTGAACAGGCAAGATTAATGCTTCAAGCCCTTCCGTTTGTTTTTGAAGAAGAAATATTCGCCCTTAAGGGCGGAAGCGCCATTAATTTCTTTTTCAGGGATATGCCGCGGCTGTCTGTGGATATTGATTTAACTTATCTGCCCCTCGAGCCGCGCGAGCGCTCCTTGAGGAATATAGAAAAGTCTTTAAAGAGGATAGCCCAAAGGATCGGCGCAAATTTGTCCGGCGTCAGTATCCAGGAAGGCAAAATCAAAGATCCTTATATGACGAATAAAATTTTTGTTGGCATCGCCGGAATGCAGATCAAGATCGAACCGAATTTAGTTATCAGGGGAACGGCTTTTCCCGCCGAAGAACATATCCTGAATACAAAAGCCCAGGAGGCCTTTGAGCTTTTTATTGAAGCGCGTACTGTGTCTTTTGCCGATGCCTTCGGCGGCAAGATTTGTGCGGCTTTGGACAGGCAGCACCCGCGCGATCTCTATGATATTAAATTTCTTTTGGATAAGGAGGGAATAACAGAGAAGGTCCGCAAGGGATTTCTGGTTTATTTGATCAGTCATGACCGACCCCTTCACGAATCGCTTAATCCTGTCATGAAGGAATTTGAGGGCCTTTATGAAAGAGAATTTAAAGGAATGACCAGAGAGGATGTTTCCTATGAGGAGTTGGTAAATGTTCGTCACGCATTGGTCGCTGTTATTCATCAAACCCTCACCGACGTTGAGAAAGATTTTTTAATGTCCTTTAAGGGCGGTGAACCTGACTGGGGCTTGTTGGGAGTTGAGGGGGTTCAGGACCTTCCTGCGGTGCGATGGAAACTGAGTAATATTCAAAAGATGGAAGAAACTAAAAGGCGTGATTTTATGATTAAATTACGGAATGTCTTAAAAGGCAATTATAAATGATGAATGATGAGTTATGAATTAAAGTCAACGGCACCGGGGAAAAAGGTTTGGTAACATTGACGTTGCGGTTAATTCATCATTCATAATTAATCATTATTTTATTTATGTTTAAGAACACACACATATGGCTGCCGCAATATATGAAGCAATCGATGAACCGGTTGTTCAGGCCTATCCGTGCGCCCAAGCCCGTGCATGTGATGTTCTGTTTTGTGGACCATTTTGAGCCGGAGTGGGCTGATGCGGATGATGGCCTGCAAGAGCTGCGTGTCACCGAATGGGTTGAGAAATACCCCCCGATCGCTGAAAAGCACAAAGACGGCGACGGGTGTTATCCGAAACATTCGTTCTTTTATCCGATCGAGGTGTATCAGGAGCATCATGTCAGCCGTTTGGCAGAATTATGCCGGCAGGGATTCGGAGAGGTGGAAGTTCATCTCCATCATGACCGGGATTCGGCCATAGATATGAAACGTAAGCTTGAAGAGGGTAAGGCGAATTTGGCCAAGCATGGATTGTTGGGGAAGGATCGGTCAGGCAATATCCGATATGGTTTTATTCACGGGAATTGGGCTTTAAATAATTCAAGACCGGACGGACGCTGGTGCGGGGTCAACAACGAAGGCACGGTTTTAAAACGGACCGGATGTTATGCGGATTTTACCATGCCCTCGGCCCCGAGCAATACCCAGACATCCAAGATCAACGGCATTTATTATGAAAGCGGTGACCCCCTCATGCCCAAGGCGCATGACCGGGGGGATGATGTGTGTGTGAGAGAAAACGGCAAGTGGATGGTGGAGAAGGGCGAGGCGGAAGAGGGAAGGCTGATGATCATTCAAGGGCCGTTATGCCTGAACTGGAAGAAGGCCAAATTCATATTCCCCAGGATTGAGAATGGGGATATCACCGGCGCCAATCCACCTTCGGGCATCAGGGTGGATTTGTGGATCCAACAGCATATTCATGTCAAAGGCAGGGAGGACTGGATATGCGTCAAGGTGCATACGCACGGCGCGCAGGAGGGCAATATCGCGGTCTTGCTGCATGGGTCGTTGGATCGGATGTTTGAGTACCTTGAAAATAAATATAACGACGGAAAGAATTATAAATTGCACTATGTATCGGCCCGGGAGATGTATAACATCATCAAGGCGGCCGAGGCGGGTGAGACCGGGGACCCGGGGGAATACAGGGATTATTTAATTAAAGAAAATATCAAATAACAAATAACAAATTCCAATCAATACCCAATAACCAATGACCGAATGACCAAAACAGAGAATGAAAATCAAAAGATATAAAGGACATTGAATATATCTGTCAGAAAGTATAAAAGTATGAAAAAGAAATTATTAATTTTAGGAATAATTGGTGTTGTTGCTGTTATTGGGGTCATGCTTTTAAAGGGGTCAGACCCCAGGGGGTCAGACCCCGGAGGTTCCATCTTCTTCAAGGAAGGACCGCCTTTGCCGACGCGCCAGGCGGTGGATGTGCCTGAAGAGCCGGCAGCTAAGGAAGGCATTATTAGGGTTACAGTAGCCAAATTGAAACCGGTTGAGGATAACATGCCGCTTGTTTCAGCCGGAATTCCGTTTGCCCCGGGGCAGTTGATGGATGCCAGGGATATTGCGTTTTATAGTACTGTCAGTGGGGGTCAGACCCCGGTGGGGTCAGACCCCAGAGTCAGTGGGGATCAGACCCCAGAGGGGTCAGACCCCAGAGTCAGTGGGGGTCAGACCCCAGTGGGGTCTGACCCCAAAGTTGACCCCAAGGTTAAAGAGATCCCCATAGCCACCAAAGTCCTGGCGCGCTGGCCGCAGGATAGTTCCATCCGTTCCATTCTGGTCCAGTTCAAATATCCCATAGAAAAACGGTATCAATATCTGGCCATGCGCTGGGGGCACCCGCGCAAGACCGAAGATCTACAAATTGTTGAACCACGCTGGGATTATCCCGCAGGCTTTATTGTCCTGCCGCCGCAATGGCTGTGTGATTCCAAGGTTATAGGCGAGCAGGTACCGATGGGGCAGAGGATCGTCCCGGAATATGATCAGAATATTGTTGAATTTTTTCCTGACGTTAGGGATGAACCTTGGACAGGCAAACTTATTGAAGATGGTTTTTATTCAACCCCGCATACTTTTTATCAACTTTATGTAAGAAGCGGTGCCTTGTCTATATTTTTATCTGCACGAAAGGAGTTGTTGCATTATCGTGAAACCCAGATCATCCATGAAGGTAAGAATACGGGGGCTAGCACGGCTGGTCTTAAGCCCCGTTATGTATATATGCAGGCCATGGCGGATGATTATTTCTTAACCGGGGATCCAAGGACATTGGAAATTGCCACTGAAATGGCTGCATATTTAAAAAATAATTTTCACGCTGATGAAGCCTTTTATTCTCGTAATGAAGAACACTATTGGACTGAACGCAGGCAGGCCTTTTTATTCCTGGGATTATTGACTTATTATGAAATGACCGGAGATGAAAAATATTTGGAATTATCAGAGAAATATATGCAAAATCTCTATAAGACACAGTTGCAATGGCCCGGCAGGGGAGGCTTTATTCATAATTTGTACGCGCATGATCCTGAAGAAGGGGCCAGAAAGGATGAATACGGCGGTTCGCCGTTTATGACGGGCTTTCTTCTTGAGCCGATCATCAAATATCATCGTTTAACCAAGAGTCCCATTGCGGCGGATAGTATTTTCCGTGCGCTGGAATGGTTGATTAAAGAAGGCTTAAGCCCGACTAAAGACGCATTCCGTTATTTAACTGCAGGTAAATATATTCATGACCGGGGTCAGCCGGATTTAAGCCCTTTAGTTGTTCATGCTTTTGGGTATGGATATAAAATGAGTGGATATAAGGATAAAAAGTTTTTAGATATCGGAATGAAAGTTTTTTTGCGAAGTGTGGATGAAGGTTTTGTGGAGAGGCGTAAACATTTCAATCAAGGTTTTCGTTCCAGCGGACATTTTTTAGCTTATATTCAAGAAGGGATATTAAGGCTCCAGGGATTTAAAAAGGGAATACCTATAAAGACAGACGTTTATCAAAATTTGTTTTCGGATTTTCTTAGTATAAATGGAGCAAAGCCCAAAGAGGAAGAAATAAACGTCCGGATATATAAACAAAGGCCACCGGCTACTTTTTACGTTTCACAAAAAGGAACTATAGTAGGTGGTTGCACAATAAAACATCCGTGCCAGGAGATCGGAAGGGCAATATCGCTGGCCACCCCTGGAGATACGATAGTTATTCAGGCAGGGGATTATAAGGCCTTTCAGATAAGGGATGTCCGTGGAACAAAGGAAAACCCGATTATAATAAAAGCTGAAAGCGAGGTCCGTGTTTTTCCTGACAAGACTAGAGAGGACAATCGGGATAATATTGATGTGCTTAATTGCGACTGGTTAATTTTTGATGGTTTGTCCTCTTTTGATGCTGCGCGTGCCGGCATGCTTATTAATCATAGCCATCATATTACTGTACGTAATGGGGTGTTCGGGAACAACAGATATTGGGGCATTTTTGCGGGGTTTTGTAATGATATCTTATTAGAAAATAACGAATGCTATGGAAGTAAAGTCCAGCATGGCATTTATGTCGCCAATAGCGGGGACCGGCCAACTGTTAGAAAAAACGTTTTATACAATAATTACCAATGTGGTGTGCAGTTGAATGCGGATTTAAGTGAAGGCGGCGGACGCAATGTCAAGAGGGATGGAGTTATCAGCAATGCGATGGTTGAGGACAATTTTATTTATGATAATGGCATAGGCGGTGGATCGGCAATTAATCTGGATGGTGTGCAGGATTCGATTATCCGCAATAATGTGCTTTATAATAACCATGCCAGCGGGATAGCGGTTTATAAAATAGACGCCGGCCAGGGCCCGAAGAATCTCAAGATCTATAATAATACGGTGGTGATGGCTAGAGATGCAAGATGGGCTATGGTGGTTCATGAAACCTTAGGGCCTATTTTCATCAAGAACAACATTTTTTATAACAAGAATCCGCGCCGGGGCGGTTTATCCATCGGGGATTGGCCTACAAAGTGGAATAAATTGATGTTGGGTTTATTGAAGCCCAGCCCTGAAGTCAAAGATGTGTATAGTGATTATAATATTTTTGGTGGAGGGAAGGGTGTCGTGACGACAGACGGTAATGAAACCCGTTTTAATTTACGAATATGGCAGAAAACAGGGAATGACAAGCACTCAAGGCAGGTGGGACTGGAGCAAATTTTTAAAGATGAGGGCAAAGATCAATATGAGCTGATGAAGAATTCCGTTGCCGTTGATGCAGGAGTTAAGGTCGACGAGGTGACGGATGATATTAAGGGCACACCCCGGCCGCAGGGAAAAAAATATGATATTGGAGCGTTTGAAGTACCGTCATCGCGAGGAACGAAGTGACGACGCGATCTCCTGAGAGATTGCTTCTCCCGATTTCATCGGGATCGCAATGACAATACGATTGCTTCGGAAGGCGCAATGACGCGGGTAGATTTTTTGTTAATTTTATGTTATCTTTATAACCATCATGCAAAAGCAAATTTTAGAAAAACATAAGGTTCCGTTGGTCACGGCAGGGATTTATTTCTTATCGGCCTATCCTACTTTTAAAATCATGTGGGACAGGTGGTTCTCGGCGGATTCGTATTATAGCCACGGCATACTCATCCCTTTTGTCGTCGGGTACTTGATCTGGAATAAAAAGGATGAGTTGGCAAGAATTAAGCCCAACAGCTCTCCGTGGGGCCTGTGGCTGATCGTCCTGGGCGTTATCATTCAATTGTTCAGCTCGGTTTTCCGTGTTAACTTTACGGCCAGTTTTTCTCTTTTGCCGATCGCCTGGGGTTTTGTTCTGCATTTTTATGGCAAGGAAACTTTTAAGAAAATATTTTTTCCGTTAAGTTTTTTGTTTTTTATGCTGCCGCTGCCGGGGGTGGTGATCGTCAATGTCAGCTTCCGCATGAAGCTGTTTGCGGCCGAGATCGCGCGCGGGGTCCTGAACAACATGGGCATTGCGGCGGTGCGCTTTGGCAGTATTATCCGCATGCAGAACGCCCAGGTGGTTGTGGATGACGTCTGCAGCGGCCTGCGGTCCCTGATCTCGTTGTTGGCCTTAGGCTGCCTGTTCGGCTATCTGATGAAAGGCCGGGTTTGGAAGAAGATCCTGGTTGTCCTGTCGACCGTTCCGATCGCGGTTATCACCAATGTCTGCCGGGTGGTATTTCTGGCCTCGATCAGCGAGATATGGGGCGCCCAATATGCCACGGGCTTTGTGCATGACGCATCGGGATTTTTGGTCTTTGCCCTGGCGTTCGGGCTTTTGTTCATTGTTGTCAAAATATTGGAATAAAAATGAAATTAACCAGAACAACCATTGTTATTCTTGTCCTTTTTATATTGTCCGGCGTTATCAGCTGGAGCACCTTTTTAAAGGATTATTCCCAGCAGGATACGGTGAGCATTCATGAATTTCCGATGCAGATCGGGCCGTGGAGCGCTGAGGAGTTGGTGATTACAGAGAGGGAGTATGAGGTCTTGGAGACCCGCAATGCCTTTACGAGAAAATACACAACGCCTGACGGGAAAGAGGTCTATTTATTTATTGTCTATTCACAGACCAACCGCAAGGTCTCGCATCCGCCGGAGATCTGTTATTCCGGTGGCGGGGCAACGATATTAAGCAATGTTCACAGGGATATTCCGGGTGTCAATGTCCCGGCTAATAAAGTCACCGTGGAAATGGCAAAGTTCCAGCAATTGATGTATTATTTTTTCAAGGTCGGCGATACGTTCACATCCAACTATTGGAAACAGCAATTTTTGGTGGCCATGAATTCCTTGTTGGGCAGGGATGACGGCCAGGCCCTGGTGCGCTTGTCAGCCAACATCAAGCCCGGGGCAGCGGATCAAACTGCGCAAAATATCGAGGAATTTGTGAGCACGATTCTGCCATACCTAAATCAATACCTTCCATAAATCCTCATATGTTTATTTTCATAGACAAAGTTTGTTTAGATTTAATATATTTTATCCCGGTTTGTCCATAGTTGTCGGGGGACAAGAAAAAATTTCTTTATCTCATATATATATAAAATATTATATATACATGTTGGCACAAAATTTGCTCTGAATATTATTGCTTGAATTATTTTCACCAATGAAAAGAAAGGAGCATTAGATGAAAGTGGCAAAATGGTTTTGGATGGGCATGTTGGCTTTGTGTGTTTGTTTGTGGGCTGGTGAGGTTTGGGCCGGTTCATTTACGATCGATTCTGTCTATGATGATGTGAATGGTGAGTGGTTTGATGCGGCACCTACCTTGATCCAAGGGCAGGATTATCAGATGACCGTAGAGGTTACGGGTGGTTATGATACATACTGGTCTAATATGCCTGCCAACGATATCAATTATGTCGGCATGTTTATGGATTGGGATTATGACGGCGTCTATGATGAAAGATTGTTTGCCGGAGATGATAATTGGTCGCCTAATGATTTTTATGCTGATTTCAAATATTATACGATCACCGGTTTGATCACCATCCCGACGAATATCCCGGTAGGTATAGCCAAGGCTTTTGTTTATTCGAATTCAGGCGGGCATTTTACCGATGCCGATTCAGCTTTATTGCCTTGGGGAGAAGATCACATAAGCGGCGGGGCGAGTGTTAAGGAATTTTTTGATGTCAACGTCGCCAAGGCTGTTCCCGAACCGGCGTCATTGTCTTTATTGGGTTTTGGTGTTCTTGGATTGCTGGGCAGATTCCGTAAAAGAGTCTAGATATCATTTTTGTTGTTGTGATATGATCTTTGCATGATGGAATATAGTAAAAAGAGGGCAGGGCACATATTTTTGGTCCTGTCCTCTTTTTTTTTATTTTGGTCGGTGTTTTTTTTAAAGCTGGCCTGGCCGGCGTTTGTTTGCCTCGTGCCGTTTTTTGCCTTCCTGGCAAGATGTCCCAATAAAAAACAATCCTTTATGGCCGGGTATGTGTTCGGTCTGTATATTTTTTCCCTGGCATTTTTTTGGCTGACGGGTGTTTCCTGGGCGGCCTTTGCCTTGGTGGTTATTTTTGAAGCTATATATATAGGGCTATTCGGCCTGGTATTTTATTGGTTTTATGAAAGGGTGGGGAAGGTATTTTTTTATACCGGCATCATCCCTGCGCTTTGGGTGGCGGTGGAATATGTGCGCTCTATTGGTTTTTTGGGCATGCCGCTGGGATTAATGGGGTATGCGCTGATGCCTGATATAGCCTTGGCACAGGCAGCTTCATGGGGCGGGGTCTATGGCCTTTCGTTTATTGTAGTATTGATGAACGGCATATTGTTGGCCGGGGTGCAAAGAAAATTGCCTTTGAAGCAAACGGTCCTCTTGATTGCCGCCGGAATGGTCCTGATCGCTGGTATTTATATTGGGGGCCGCCTTGAATTAAGCCGTGATCTTAATGACCGATATTTGAGGGTAACGGTTATTCAGCCGGATATCCCGACGGATAAAAAGTGGGATGAGGCCTTTCTTGAGGAGACCGTCGGTGTTCATGAAGCGTTGAGCCTGGTGGCCCTTAAGGGGGCTGATGCGGATTTGGTCGTCTGGCCCGAGACGGCTGTGCCGTGCTTTTTGTTCTATCCCAGGCGCGCTGAAATCCTTGAAAGGGTTACAAATTTTGCGCGACAGATTAAGCATCCTTTGTTTTTGGGGGTTGAGGATTTTAAGAGAGATCAAACCGGCAAGCATGCCTTTAACAGCGCGGTCTTGTTTTCGGCTAGGGGAGAGCTTGAGGGCACATATGCCAAGATAAAATTGGTGCCGTTCAATGAGCAGGCGCCGTTTGGCTGGATGGTCCCGTCTCTTCGCAAGCTTGGATTGCCCTGCGTGTTTGAGCCGGGGCGCAGGCTGACGGTCTTTCAAACCGGCGGGGTGCGCTTTTCCTCGGTTATTTGTTTTGAAGCTTTATTCCCTGGGCTGGTCAGGCGGTTTGTAAAAAATGGCGCCGAGGCCATTATTAATATAACCAATGACGCCAGTTCCTTGGGGCGCATGCGCTATTACTACACGCATAATGCCCATATGCTCAGTATGCGCGCGATCGAGAACCGACGCAGTATTGTGCGCGCGGCCAATAACGGATTGAGCGTTTTGATCGATCCCTATGGCCGTATAATAAAAAATATGCCTTTATTTAAAAGGTCATGGATGAGGGGTCCTGTTATGCTTAATGATAGCATGACCTTTTATACGCGTTATGGGGATGTTTTGGTCTTACTGAGTTTCATATTAATTATGGGTGGATACTGTAAGATAAAAATTAGTTAACTATATTATATATTAATAATAAATTTTTAAACATGTTGATTCATTTGAACATTTAGCTTTCTGTATTTGTCCATAGTTGGGCATATATGTCCTAGTATGTCCTATGTTGGGGTCTTTGCCTTCATGATTTAAGTTATTCCTTCCCAAGCATTTATATTCCTCACCAATCTTTGACACTCCATAAAAATCTTGGCACGGTTATTGCTCTCTTAAGGTATACATGGAAAATCAAGAAAACGGTTTCTTGCACCACGTCTAACAACACAATATCTTGAGGTGAAAAAAGAAAATGGAATTTAAAAATCACAACGCGAGCGTCACATTAGCCTTAATTTTGGCCTTTATGGCCAGCATCCTGATCATGACCACCGCATGGGCGGCGTTATCCCTGGTGGATACCCACGACGGCCTATCCCTGCAGCAAGAAGAGGTGGCTGAGGTATCTGTTCTGGCGGATGCGGATAAACCCCAATCCCGCGCGCCTGAGCCGACGACCCTGGCCTTGTTCGGCAGCGGCATTTTTGGCATGATCATCAGTTTTGTGCGCAAGACCTATCATATAGCCAAAAGGATCCTTGATATCGTCCTATCCATTACAGCCATAATTGTTCTTTCTCCTTTGTTTTTATTTGTGGCTGTTTTAATAAAATGCACATCCCGCGGACCCGTGATCTTTAAGCAGGTCCGGGTCGGCCGGGATGGCGAGCTGTTTACGATCTACAAGTTCCGCACCATGAAGGTGGATGCGGAGAAGGAAACCGGCCCGGTATGGGCGCAGGCAAATGACAGCCGCCTGATCCCGTGCGGCAGGTTTTTACGCAAGGCGCATATGGATGAGATCCCGCAGTTCATTAATGTCTTAAAGGGCGATATGAGCGTCATAGGCCCCAGGCCTGAAAGACCTGTGTTTGTGGATCAATTAAAGACCAAAATCCCTGAATATGAAAAACGCCTGAACGTCAAGCCCGGCATCACCGGACTGGCCCAGGTGTGGCATAGATATGATGAGACCATTGAAGACGTGAAAAAGAAGATCAAATACGATCTTTTATATATCCGCAGGATCTGCCTGTGGACGGATATAAGGATCCTTTTTAGAACCGTCAGAGTTGTTTTTACAGGGGAGGGAGCCCGGTAATGAAGAAAGTTGTATTTATGGTTGTATTCACCTTATGTTTGGCAAGCGCAACGGTGGCGCATGCCAGTGTTTATGATATCAGCTTTGTCGGGATCACGGAATATCCTGATTTTGCGGGCGATGGGGGATATGATACCTGGTATAAATGGACCTATCAGGTCTGGTTACAAGACTATACACCGGGTGCCGGTGAAGCCTTAAGCCATTTTACGCTCGGCCTGGAGAACTGTTGGACGTCGGATGACAACCCTGAATTGCAGGCGTTAATAATGACCGCGCCGGGATATGAAAATGAGGCCCTTGGCAGTGATCCTTCCCGCGATTATGAAGATGCTGTGTTAGGGCCTGATAATAAAACAGGTCTGACCGGTATTAAGTGGGATTCTAAGGGGGATTATCAATTAGATGCTGATGATGAGATCGATCGTTTTTATTTCATTATACCCAGCAATCTTGCGACTTATGGAAAAGCGGTTGTTAAAACCGGCCAGACAAATTTTGAGAATCCTGAGATCAAAAGCCCGGCTTGTCCGGATGATGGCTGTGAGGTTCCTGAACCGGCGACCATGATGTTGTTGGGCGGCGGGTTGTTGGGCTTGGTTGGATTTAGAAGAAAACAAATATAATAAATTATATAAAAGGAGAGGGAAGATGAAGAAAGTATTACAAATTTTGTTGTGCCTATGTATCGCAGGTTTTTTAGCCACACCGGCGCAGGCCGCTATTATCAACCTGTCAGGGACGATCCGTGATTTTTATCAATCTCATCCGGATATGGAATACATTATCTCCGGTGTTGAGACCGGTATTGTTAAAAATGATTTAGGTGCTGACAAAAAGCCTGAATTCGCCGGCTCTACGACAAGCACCACGACTGAAGCCAATTTTGACCAGTGGTACAATAATGTGGCTGGTGTTAATTTGAGTAAATCTTATATTATTACATTGGATAACACGATCAGGAATGGTCCAGATGTTTATACTTATATTGGCAACGATTTTTTCCCGATCGATCATCAATTATTCGGGAATGAAGGAAATTCTCATAATTACCATTTCACTTATGAACTGCATTCCTCTTTTACGTATAAGGGCGGGGAGACATTCTCATTTACAGGCGACGATGACTTGTGGCTTTTTATCGATGATAAATTAGCTGTTGACTTGGGAGGAATTCATGCCGCGGCATCAAAAACTATTAATTTGGATGACTTAGGTCTTGTAGCCGATCAAGATTATGATTTTGACCTTTTCTTTGCCGAGCGTCATTTAACTGAATCAAATTTCACCATTGATACTTCAATACTCTTAAAAGATAACGTTATCCCGGAACCGGCTTCCATGTTTTTGTTGGGCAGCGGGTTGTTGGGATTAGTAGGTTATAGAAGGAAGAGAGCTTAATTCGAAAATTATCATCACTCTGTGATGTTGACATATATAGAGGAAGTTAATAATTATTATCGCTTAAAAGAAAAGGAAAATTTAAAATGAAAAAGTTAGTTTTAGTTCTCACAGTTATTGCAGCTTTTGGCTTTTTTAGCCAGAATGTGTGGGCGGATCCAGGCCCATATGATGCGACAATGAATGCGGATGGGTATGATGATGACTTAGTTCCAGATGGGGTTAAAACTCCGAAGAATACTTCATCGTCTGAAGGTCAACAAATTTTTCAGGCCATTAATCATGTTTTAACTCCTTACGGATTATCACCCGGTTTAACTCTTAATGGTCAAACCGATTCTTATCAAGTCAATACGGCTCATTCATATTGGTTTGATTTAGGCGGTCCTGGCCAGGGTGGTAATTTTGCTGTTGTCGGCATTAGTGCGGGACACACAAACACATTAGGTGTTTATCTGCAAGGTGATCATCTTGGGACTGAGACATATTTCCCGGCATTGGCTCAGACAGGTAATAAATGGCTCGGGACAGGTGAAATTGCTAAGCCTTATCCTGGGATTATAAATCCTTATTCAAATGGTAATTTCGGGTTTGCTTTAAAAAGCAATTATGTTGAAAATAAAGTTCCTAAGGAAGATAAATGGTATTCTGATCCGTTGTTAAACAAAGACGACATTGACCATATGTTGGCTTTTCATTTACCGGAATTAAAGGGTAAAACAGTATATGTGAAGATTGGAGCTAATACGGTGCCGGTTGTTTTCTCAGCCAACAGTTATTTATTAGGATGGGAAGATCTTCATAAGAACAAGGCGGACTTTGATTTTAATGATACAATCTTCCTCGTCACAAAAGTCGCCCCCATCCCCGAACCCATGTCCATGCTGCTCTTGGGCGGCGGGTTGTTGGGGCTGGTTGGTTTAAGAAGAAAAGTTAGCTAATTGTTCTTTTAAAAAATTATAAATAACAATTTTTACCTTATTGCCCGGGGTGTCCCCGGGGCGATAATAGAAGGGAGACTTAAGGCAGATTCTGAGGCCCATACTTAATTAAACCTATACATCCTGTCAGAAGTCAGAAGATAACCTGAGTTGTTTTGAAAGAGGTGATTCACATGATACGGACAGTGGTAGCAAGGATCATTAATCTCGCTTTGCTATTGTCATTGTCGCCGATCCTGGCCGGATGTAACGGAGGAGGCGGTGGCACCAGTGGTGCCGCGGCGGGTATGAGTTCTACAGCGTCAGCCTTAGGGGGTGGCGGGGGCGTAACGACCCTCGTGAGCCCGGATTCCCTTGCCGCCGTAGGCGGCGGTGATGCCTTGGCAACCCTGCATAATCCGGAACCGGCCACCATGTTGTTGGTGGGCGGCGGGCTTGCTGCACTGGCATTAATGAAGAAGAATAATTAAAAGCGATAATAATTTTCCTCTATATATAAAGGCATAATGTTAGGACTGAAACTAACTCATAAAAGGCAGGCTCATAAAAGAGCCTGCCTTTTGTGTTGAACCAAACAGATTTATGCTTCTCAAAGGTTGACAGGTAATTTAGGCTGTGCTAGAATCAACGCAAATCATTGGAATATTTTAAGTTAAAGAAGATTTAAAGTCCTATTCCCGTACACATTGATCAGCAGCAAGGAGAAGGAAATGCCCTCAAAAAAATCAGTTTTCCAGCCCATTGCCTTACTGAGAACCTCCCTGGGCTCTATCGTCCAAAACCCTGTCATCCTCTATCCCTTTGCCATCATGGCCGCCATCCAGATCTTCATTATTGAGATCCTGTTCTTTGCCCCGAGATATCCCCTGAATATATTTTTTGGCCCCATGATCAAGACCATGGAAGGGGAGAGGTTCCTGCATTATCCGTATAATTATGCGATCCTCAACAAGTGGTTTGCCAGCACCCAGATGGTGACCTATGTGCTGTTAAACAGTTTCTTTTTTGGCGTGGCGGTGCTGATCATCTATTTATTGAACAGCGGCAAGACCATGCGCCTGCGCAGTGTCTTCCGCCAGGCCTTAAGCCGTTATATTCACCTGGCGGTGGCGGTGCTGCTGCCGGTCGTCTGCCTGAAGGGCTTTGCCTGGGCCTACAGCCTGGTTATCAGGCGCGCGCTGTTGATCCGCTCGACGTCAGGAAAATTTTTCATGATCAAGCAGATCGTGCTGATGGGCGCGCCGTATTTTAATCTGTTCTTTGCGGTTATTATTTCGGTCGTATTTGCGTTTGTGGTGCCGCTTATCGTGATCGAGAAGAAAAAGGTATGGGCCGCGCTTATTGATAATTTTAAGATCCTTTTTTCGTCCTTTTGGGTGATCTTTACGGTGGTGTTTTTGCTCTCGCTGGTGTACGTGCCGTTCTTTATGCTCAAGACCAACCAGATCATTTATCAGGCCGGGTTGGCGCCCGAGGTCCTGGGGCTGACGATCGTCTTGGGCGTGTTTTTGACCATGGTCATTGATGCCCTGCAGTTGACGGCCATCACAACCTATTATTTGTTAAAGAAGGAAATAAAATGAAAAAGACCCTGATCATTTTAACCGTCATTCTCGCCGGATTATACGTTGTCTTGACCGTGCTGGACACAAGCGAGTACAGGCTCGAAAAGCAGATCTACCGCGTCCAGAAAGAGTATAACCGCATCATGGCCGACCCCAAGGTCGTGCCGGAGGCCGAATTTGACAATCTGACCGCCCGCTACCAAAAACTGATCGCGGCCTATCCCGAATCAGAGGTGACGCCGAACATGTTCTTGTTCATCGGCGCCCTGTACAATGCCCGGGGCAACCCGGCCAAGGCGATCGAGAATTTCGGCGAGATCCTCAAGCGGTATCCGGACAAGGGCATGTTATGCGCCACCGCTCTGTTGAATATCGCCAATACGCACGCCAATAATAAGGATGAGGCCAAGACAATGGCCGCGTTCGATGCCATTGAGGAAAATTATGCGGATACCGAGATCGGGTTTAATCTGCCGCTGTTACGGGCCAATTATTATTTAAATACAGGCCATAAGGCCAGGCACCAGGAGGCCGTTGCCAAGGCCATCGACTATTATAAGAAAAAAAGCCGCGAGAACCCCGATTCGCAGGTCCAGTTCAATGCCCTGCGGCTGCTGGTCACGGTGTATTACGGCCAGGAGAATTGGGCCGCGGCCGTGGATACCTTAGAAGAGATTTTGTTGACCTTTGCCAACAGCCAGTTGATGACCCAGCAGCGGGCGGCCTTGTTCATCCGTTCCATTAACATGGTCTGCCTGACCAAGCTCAATGATTACAGGCGGGCTGAAAAGGTGTATACACGGTTTATGGCTGAATATCCCGAGCATCCGTTGAATAAGGTCATGGAGCAGCTGCTGGGGGCGATCAAGACGCTTAAAGATAAGAACGTTAAGGTGACGACCCAAGAATAAGCATGAGTGCTGATGCCCTGACCATAGAGCGTTTAACGCAAAGCGAGCTGTTTCAGCGGATCAATGAGATCTCGTCCGTTGTCAACGGTGTGGGCGACGCCCAGGAGCTTTTGGATGTGTCCTTGAGGCTGACCATGAACCTCTTCGGGGCCGAGCGCGGTTCGATCTTTGTTATGAGTGAGCAGGATGACCACCTGATCCTTAAAAGTGCCTGCGGCATGGAGATCAGGGAAAAGGAGGCCATGGTCAAGAAGATGGGGGAGGGGGTGGTCGGCCGGGTCGCGGCCAACAAAAAGCCTATTGTTGTGGGCGATATTGCCCGGGATGAGCGGTTCAAGGATTTTAAGGCCCGGGCCAGTTATAAGACCTCCTCGTTCATTTGCGCGCCGCTGTTGATCAAGGATAAGCTGATCGGGGTCATTAATATCACCGATCGCGTATCAGGCAGCCGGTTTCATCAGGACGAGCTGCAGTTGATGGACCTCTTGGCCACGCAGATCGCCTTGAATTACCGCCGTATTGAGCTCTATGACAAACTCAAGCGCATTGCCAAGGAATCGGCCGACCTGAAGGACGAGCTGGGCAAGAGCAGTGAGGAGGCCCATGACCTTAAGAAAAAAGTGGTCATTCAGGAAAAGCTGGCCTCGATCGGCAAGCTGGCCGGCGGTATCGCGCATGAGTTCAACAACCCCATAGACGGGGTGATGCGCTATACCAACCTGTGCCTGGAGCAGGTGCCTGAGGACGACGTTGTGCACGGCTACCTGGTGGAGATCCGCCATGGGCTCAAGCGCATGGCCAGTATTGTGAAAAATCTCTTGGCCTGCTCGCGCAATATTGAGCCCAGCCGCGAAAGGATATGTGTTGTGGATGCCCTGGAGCAGTCCCTGCAGGCCGCGCAGAACAGTTTGTTGAGCAAGAATGTTGTGGTGGTTAAGGATTTTTGCGCGGATCCGGTATTCATCAAGGACCTGGGGGTTGAGCGGATCTTTACGAACCTGATCAACAACGCGGTGGATGCGGCGGGGCAGGACGGGCAGATAACACTACACTGCCGCTGCGATGCGCACCAGGCGGTGGTTGAGATCGAGGATAACGGCTGCGGGATACCGGAGGACAAGATCCAGGAGATCTTTGAGCCGTTCTATACGACCAAGGAGATCGAGAAAGGCTGCGGCCTGGGCCTGACGATCGTGAGCGAAATAGTCAAGAGCTATAACGGCAGCATTGATATACGGACCGAAAAGGATAAAGGGACGACGTTTAGTATAACATTGCCAATATAGAAAGAGTATAGCGTATAGCGAGGCTATATAATATATTTAAAAAAACAAAAAACAAATAACAAATTCCAATTAATATCCAATGACCAATGATCGAATGACCGAAATAGAGGATGACGAACAAGACGTTAGGGGCATTGAATATTGAAATTTGGAATTTAATTGTTATTTGGAATTTGATGATTGGAATTTTAATATAAGATAATGGACACCAAAGACCGCAACGCCAAATATGACATTTTGATCGTGGATGACGAGCCATTGATCCGCCAGTCGCTCTACGAGATCCTGCGTATCGAGGGCTACAAGGCGCACATGGCGGCCTCCAGCGACGAGGCGCTGACGTTCATTGAGAAACAAAAGGTCGATATCGTGGTGACCGACATGAAGATGCCGGATATCGACGGGCTGATGCTTTTGGACCGGCTCAAGAAGAAATATCACGACGGGGTGGACGTGATCGTGATCACCGGGTTCGGCTCGATCGAATCCGCGGTCGATGCCATGCGCAAGGGCGCCTTTGATTATGTCACCAAGCCGATCAACGACGATGAGATCAAGATGATCATCAACAATATCATTGAGCGCCGCGAGATCATCGACGAGAACAGGGATTTGAGGGCCCGGCTGGAGGTGGCGCACCCCCGGCAGTACCACAATATCATCGGCAGCAGTGATAGGATGCAGAAGATCTATCATATCATCGAGTCCGTGGCCGGCTCCAACGCGACCATTTTGATCACCGGCGAGAGCGGCACGGGCAAGGGGATGGTCGCGCGCGCCATTCACGAGGTCGATGAAAAACGCTGCACGCATCCGTTCGTGGAGGTCAGCTGCGGGGCCCTGTCCGAGACGCTGTTGGAGAGCGAGCTCTTCGGCCATATGAAAGGCTCGTTCACCGGCGCGATCAAGGACAAGGAGGGACGGTTTGAGTACGCACGGGCCGGGACGGTCTTTCTCGACGAGATCGACGCGTTCTCCTCGAGCCTGCAGGTCAAGCTCTTGAGGGTGCTGCAGGACGGGGTCTTTGAGCGCGTGGGCGATAATGTCACGCGCAAGACCGAGGCGCGCATTATTGTGGCCACCAACCGCGACCTGCACGGCCTGGTGAAGAAGGGGGAGTTCCGGGAGGACCTGTATTACCGGGTGAATGTGATCGCGATCCGCATGCCGCCTCTGCGGGAGCGCAAGGAGGATATTGATACGTTGGTCGAGTTCTTTGTGGGGCAGTATTCCCAGAAGAACAATAAGCAGGTCAAGGGCGTATCCAGCGAGGTCCGGAAGCTTTTTATGGGGTATGACTGGCCCGGCAATATCAGGGAATTGGAGAATGCGATCGAGGGCGCGGTGATCATGGCCAAGACCGAGGTCATCAATAGGCATGATATCCCCAACGCGGAGAAATTTACGGATCCATCGAACGTGCGGGTGCCGGGCGGCAAGTCATTAAAGGAAAGTCTGAAGCAGCCGGAGCGCGAGCTGTTGTTGTCGGTTTTGGAGGAATGCAACTGGAACCGCAATAAAACCGCATCCAAGCTTGGCATCAACCGCACGACATTATATAATAAGATGAAACAGTACGATATCGAGTTCAAGAAACCGACAAAAAAGTGATGTCAATGCGAATTTTCCGTCATTGCGAGGCTGAAAGCCGAAGCAATCTCAATGATATTATAGTATAGATTGCTTCGCAGCTACGCTGCTCGCAATGACTATAGAGAATTAAATATGGACAACGAACAGAACAAAGACCTGGCCAGGGAGATCATCGACAGGCCCAAATGGACCGAGGCCTTAAAGAAGTTCATTGATGTCTTGAGGATCAATATCCTGGTCGTGGATAATCAGGGCCGGATGATCGTGCCGCCTGATTTTGATGAGCGCAATAGCAGGGCCCGCTACGGGGCCCAGCTTTTCCAGAGCGCCTTCGGCTTTGATTTTACGGATGCCGAGAGTGATGTCCTGTCCAAATTCAAGCAGCACGGGCCGTATCTGGAGGCCTGCGGGGCCATGGACCTGTATGCCTTTGCGGTCCCGATCAAGGCCCTTGAGGACAAGACGATCGCCTATCTGATCGCGGGGCCGCTGATCCTTAATAAGCGCCTGGAGAGCCAGAATTATGCCCGGCAGGCTGAGGAGTTGGCGCTGGATGAGGATGAGCTGACCGATGTAATCCATGAGATCCGGGTGGTGTCGTTTGTCACGATCAAGTCTATTTTGGACCTCCTGGCGCAGATCGCCAAGGATATTGTGGACTTGAATATTGAGAAGCGCAACATCCATGCCAGGCGGTTTAACAAGGAAATCTATCCGCAGTCCGTGGCCAGCGTGGCCCAGGATATGTACAGCACCATTCATCTGGATGAGCTGTTGATCACGGCCCTGGATGTGGCCCTCAACTGCACGGGTGCTGAGTGCGGGTCGATCATGCTGCTGGACAAGGAAAAGAATGAGTTTACGATCAAGGTCTCCAAGGGCCTGGACCAGCAAAAGGTCCTGGCGGCCCGTACCCGGATGGGTGAAGGTGTTTCAGGTCTGGCCGCGCAGGAGAACCGGCCGCTGGTTATCAAGGGGACGGAGGGAGACAGCCGCTTAAAGCCGTTCTTGAAGAGGCCGGAGATCAAGCAGTCAGCGGTCATCCCGTTGTCCATCCAAAATCGTGTCTTGGGTATTTTAAACGTGCACACCAAAAAAGACGCCGTCTCCATTGATGTGGGCGAGCGCAACATTCAGCATCTTTCCCGGTTGATCTCAACAGCGATTCAGAGTATATAATTTAGTATATCGTATAGCGTCGCTATATGCTTTACTCTATACGCTATACGATATATTTTGTACCATATTTTTTCTTTACAAGTGCTCATATTTAATGTATAGTACTTTTGAGCATATGCCCAATAGAACATGGGCGTTCATTTGAGCAGATGTTCATAAGAAAATACATGTACTAATCCGTAACAAAGGATCGATATATGACGCCAAAAGCCGCACGGGGCAGACCCAAAAAAGTCAGGTATATTCAACGCATGCCCAAGATCGTTCAGTTTTCGCCAAGAGGCAGGCCGGGCAGGCCGGATGAGATTGAGCTGACACTGGATGAATTTGAGGCCATCAAGCTGGCTGATTATCAGGGTTTTAGGCAGGACGAAGGCGCGGTCGCCATGAAGCTTTCCAGGGCCAGTTTTGGCCGTATTTTAAGGAAGGCGCGCAAAAAGGTCGCGAGCGCATTGGTCATGGGCAAGATTGTGAGGATCCGCATGGGTGATGTCCAGGTAGGTGTCAGGAAAGCAGAGTTTACCAACGAATCCCTGGCCAAGGAGATCGAGGCGTTTAAGAGTCGGACCAAGAAGGTTGTTGAGGAAATTGATGTCATTGCGAGGAGTGAAGTGACGAAGCAATCAAAATAAGAGATTGCTTCGCTAACGCTCGCAATGACAGAGAGGCGCTTTATGGATAAATAAGGCGTCTTTTTTCTTTATATATGCTAGTTCCTATAATATATGTTATGTAAACTACGATAAAGAGGAAAAATAGCCTAAAGTCATGAAATATATATGTTTGCTGAAAGCATTGATTTATCTTCAATTGAAAGACCGTATAGCGTATAATGTAAAGCGTATAACGCATGGTTCAAACGCTATACGATATACCCTATACCCTATACGATTTTAAGATTATTCTTCGACTATGTAGGCCTTGATGATCTTTTGTTCTTCCTTGGGCCGGTCAGAGGCATCCCGCGGGGTATTGACGATTTCCTCAACAGCACTGTAGCCATAGTAGACCTCACCAAATATGGTGTGTTTAAAGTTCAACCATGGCGCTGAGGACACCGTAATGAAGAATTGGCTGCCGTTGGTATTGCGGCCTGAGTTGGCCATGGCCAGCAGGCCCTTGCGGTCAAACTTGGTCTCTGGGTCAAATTCATCCTCAAATTTTTTGCCCCAGATGCTTTCACCGCCACGGCCGGTGCCGGTCGGATCGCCCCCCTGGATCATGAAATTGGGTATGACCCTATGAAAAATAAGGCCATCATAATACCCCTTTTCAATTAACCGTAAAAAGTTCTCACAGGCCTTGGGCGCCACATCCGGGAATAACCGGATCTCGATATTGCCCCGGTTGGTTTCCAAAACGACTTTTGGGTCTTCTGGCATAACAAATTCTCCTTCTTCGGTGGTTTCTTCGCTTGCATCCTCAAGCCCAAACAGCTCTTCAAAGGACTGCTCAGATTCTTCTTCTTCCTGGGCTAAGCACGGTTGTGTACTATATGGTATGCACACCAAGGCCGCCAGGAATATAATGGCTAGTTTTGATCTGTTGTTCCATGATAAAACGGACTGGAATAAATTCACTAAGACGGGCATGGTTACCTACCTCCTGATCTAAAAAATTGTCCAACGGTTGTCTGAATTGGATTGAAACACTCACATCTTTAGGGTTCTCTTTTATTATCATCCCCGCTATCAGGCTTGTTGTCAGGTCTTGCTTCAGGCTCGCTCTTAGGTTTTGTATCAGGTTCTTGAGCCGTCTTTTTATCAGGTTTTTGATCCGCCTGTTTATTAGTCTGTTTATCCGCCGTTTCCTTGGCCTCTTTTTCTTCGCTGGCCCCCTCCCTTTTGGCCTCTGGCGCAGCTTGAGAGGGGTCTTGGGAAGGCCCTTGTTCGGGCTGTGGAGGCCCTGGAGGCTGCGTATCAGTATCAGGTGAGGGTTCCGTCTTATCGGTTTCCCGGGCCTCTTTAAGCTCCTCAGGGAGCCTTAATTTTAAGGGGGCGTCAGCATCACCGATCTCTTTGCTTTGGGATGTCCCTTTCGATGGTTCCTGCGGGGTATTGATCTCCTCAGCCAGCCGTAATTTTAAGGATGGTTCATCCTGGGTTTTATCCGGCTTGGGCTGTTGGGGTTCAGGTTCTAATGGGGCTTGCGGTGCTTTAGATGGCTGGGGTTCATCCTCAGATGGTTTTTCAGGCTCGCTTTCAGGTTTTTTCTCTTTGTCTTCGGGCGTCTCTTGCGGGGCTTTTTGAGGCTCTTGGGCAGGCTCAGGATCAGGTCCTTTCTGAGGTCCTTTCTGAGGCTCCTTTTCAGGCACTTCTTGAGGTTCCTGGGCAGGCTCTGTCTTAGGCTTTTCAGGTTCCTCAGGAGGCTCTTGTGACGCTTCCTGGGGTGGCTCCTGGGCCGCATCCTGATCCGCCTGCTGGGCCTCTTTGGCCTGCATGGCCTGTTTCTTTAATGTTTCCTCCTTCATCTGGTCGACCAGTTCGCGGATCTTGGCGTCCTTTTCCTTAAGCTCGGTTTCAGCCCGGGTTAATTTATCGGTTATTTCCTTTAATTTCTGCTGCTGGTCCTCGAGCTCAGCCTGGGCCTTTGCCTTTTCCTGGGTTTCGTCCTCGACCTGTTGTTGGCTCTTCTTTATTTTTTCCTCCAGGGTTTCGATCCTCTTTTGGTGTAAGCCGGTTTCGGTCTCGGCATTGCCCAGGGCGATCTCCAATTCGCGGTATTTATCCTTGGAATCCTTCAACTCTTTTTCAAGCAGGTCCTTGACCTTGTTGAATTCCTTGCGGTTCTCAAGCTCATTGTTCAGTTTTTCCTCGGACTCCTGCAGGGACGCGCTTTTTTCCTTAAAAAGCTCGTCGAGCTTATCGTATTTTTCCTTAAGCTCCTGGGTTTGCTGCTCAAATTGTTGTGTCTCCTTGGCCATCGGGCTTAGGGGCCGGGTTGCCCCGTCAGGCTTCTGGGCCTGGGGGCCTGGGCCTGAAGGTTGTTCCTTGACAGGGGCCGGCGGTTCTTCTGCGGAGGGCGGCTCCTCTGCCGGCGGTTCTGCGTCGGGCGGCTCTCCTGCGGGCAGCTCTTCGGCAGGCGGCTCGGGCGCTGGCTTTTCTGTCGATGGCGGCTCTGGGGTCAGTTGCTCAGGCGCTGGTTTTTGCTCTGGGGGCGTTGGCTCTTTTTCAATCGCCTGGGTATCCTTGGGAGCCTGCGGGCCTTGGGGTTGTTGTTGTTCATCCGGGGCCTGCGGCCCTTTGGGGCCTAAAGGCTCATTAATATCCCGCAGCCGTAAGGACGCGGTGCCTGTATCGTCGTCAGATCCCTTTTTCTTCCATGGAAAAAGTTTGGTGAGCGGCGCCAGGAGATTGCTTATTTTTTTGGTATCGGTTTTCTGGGAAGGTTTGGCCTCGGGGGCCGGTTTCTTGGCTACCTTGGGTAATTTGAATTTCCCAAACAAGGCCTTGAGATCAAGGCCTTTTTTGGGGGCCTCGGGCTTTGGGGTTGGCTTGTGTTCTGTGCCTGGTTTGGTTTCTGTGTCAGGCTTTTGTTCTTTGGGCTTAACGGGTTGAGCCTTGGCGGGCTTGGCCGTTTTCTTGGCAAGCTTGGCGAACAGGCCCATGATGATGGATTTATTTTTGGGCTTTGTCACCTCATGCTTGGGTTGCTCCTGGGGCTTGGGAACCTGAAGGTCAGCCATATCATCTTCATCTATTATATCCTTGGCCTGTTTAGCAGCGGCAGCTGATTCCTTTTTGTCATCGATCAGCATGAGTTTGGCCACCCATGCCAGCCCGCCCACGATCAATAATCCACCAATAATAAGAGGTACCACACACGCCTCCTGTTTTTGTATTAAATAAGTAACAGTATAAATATAAACTAAATCATGTCAAAGTGCTAGAGAAAATTCGAAAAGATGCGCCGGGTTTATTGAGATTCCTTGTTTTTGCGGGCCTCTTCGCGCATTTGCTTGATCTTCTCGGCAATATTGCCCGGGACCTGGGCATAAAACGCCATTTCCATTGAGAACGTGCCGCGGCCCTGGGTTAAGGAACGCAGGGCATTGGCATAATTGAACATTTCAGCCAACGGCACCTCGCAGCGCGCGGTTTTAAGCTTGCCCTCCATGCCCATATTAATGATCTTGGCCCGTCGGGTGTTCAAGTCCCCGATCACCGCGCCCTGGAATTCATCGGGGACCACAACATCCAGGGTCATGATCGGCTCCAGGAAAACGGACTTACCCTTGGTGAGCGCCTCCTTGAGGGCTGCCTTGGCGGCCAGCTGAAAGGCGATATCGCTGGAGTCGACCTCATGGAAGGATCCGTCGACGAGCGTGACCGTAAAATCGTTGACCGGATATCCGGCCAGCACCCCGGTCTGGGCCTGGGCATTGATGCCTTTCTGTACCGAGGGGATGTATTCCTGCGGGATGGCCCCGCCCCTTATCTTGTTGACAAAGACGATGCCCTGCCCCTGTTCTTCGGCGGGCTCGACGTCAATAACGCAGTGGCCGTACTGGCCGCGGCCGCCGGTCTGCGAGATGAACTTGCCCACCACATTGGTGACCTTGCGGGTCAGGGTTTCCTGATAGGCGACCTGCGGGCGGCCGATATTGGTCTCGAGGTTGTGTTCGCGCTTCATGCGGTCGATGATGATCTCTAGGTGCAGCTCGCCCATGCCGGATAAGATCGTCTGCCCGGTCTCGTGGTCGTACTTGACCTGCAGCGACGGGTCCTCGTCGAGAAATTTGCGCAGGATGAGACCCATCTTGTCCTGGTCGGCCTTGGTTTGGGGCTCGATCGCCATGGAGACGACCGGCTCGGGCACCTTCATGCTCTCCAGGATGATCGGGTTGGCCTGGTCGCATAAGGTGTCGCCCGACTTGGTCTCCTTAAGGCCCACCAGGGCCACGATCTCGCCGGCCTCGGCCCGTTGGGTGATGACCTGTTTATTGGCGTGCATCAGCACGATCTTGGCCAGCCGTTCCTTTTTATCCGCGCAGGGATTATAGACCGTGCTGCCGCTGATCAGGGCGCCGGAATAGATGCGCGTATAGAATAATTTACCGACGTAGGGATCGGAGGCGATCTTAAAGACCAGGGCGCAGAGCGGTTCCTGGACCGAGGGCTTGCGTTCGATCTCCTCGCCGCTGACCGGATGTTTGCCCGTGACCGGCGGCACATCCAGCGGCGTGGGCATGTAATCGGTGATGGCATTGAGCAAAAGCTGCACCCCGCGGTTGTGCAGCGCGGTGCCGACCAAGACCGGGAAAAAGGCGTTCTTAACGACCGCACGCCGGATGCCCTCCTTGATCGTGGCCGCAGTGATCTCTTCGCCTTTGAGGAAGAGTTGCATGATGGCCTCATCGGCATTGGCCAGGCGTTCGATCAACGTATGGCGGTATTTGTGGGCCGGCTCGATAAGGTTCTCGGGGATGTCCGTCAGCTCAAATTCCATCCCCAGCTCGTCCTGGTAGACGACGTATTTCTGCTCGATCACATCAACGATGCCCTTAAAATCGTTCTCCGCGCCGTCCGGGAACTGGACGGCCGCGGCATTGGCCTCGAGCCTGTCGAGGATCTGATCGGTCACCCGGTCGAAATTGGCGCCCAGTCGGTCGATCTTGTTGATGAAGAACATGCGCGGCACCCCGTAGTTGTTGGCCTGCCTCCATACGGTTTCCGTCTGGGACTGCACGCCGCTGGTGGCGCACAGCACGACGACCGCCCCGTCCAGGACCTTGAGCGAGCGCTCGACCTCGACGGTAAAATCGACGTGGCCGGGGGTGTCGATGATGTTGATGCGTTTTTTCTTCCAGGAGCACGTGATATTGGCGGAGGTGATGGTGATCCCGCGTTCCTGTTCCTGCGCCATCCAGTCCATGGTGGCATTGCCCTGGTCCACGGTCCCCATTTTGTGGATGACCCCGGTATAAAAGAGGATGCGCTCGGTGGTGGTGGTCTTGCCGGCATCGATATGCGCGATGATGCCGATGTTGCGGATCTGGGTCAAATCCAGTTTGGCTTCCTCTGGGGCCTGTTGAGGGGCCTCTTTTTCGGCCTCCTCCTGGTCCGGCGTTTCCTTGGGCGCTGCCTCCTGGGGGGCTTCGGCAGCGGCCTCGGCCGGCTGGGGCGCTCCGTCGGCCTGGGCGGCGGGCCCGGCCATCTCAGTTGTTTTTTCGGGGGCGCCTCCCTCCCCTGCCCCGGCTGGCGCAGGCTCCGGTTCCGTTAACAGGTCGGAGGTGAGTTCGATCCCGGAAAATTCACGGATCTTATCGATCTTCTGCTTAAGCTGGTCTTTCTTTTCATTGAATTGTTCGCTTAATTCCTGGATCTTCTTTTTGGTGTCATGCGCCTTTTCCAGGAACGAGCGCGATTCCTTTTCCATGGTCAAAAAGGCCTTGTCCAGCGACTTGATCTTTTGTTCCCAGTCGTTGATCTCCTGCCTTTTGGTTTGGGTCTTATCTTGGGCTGCCGTGACCTTGGCATTCAATTGACGGCACTGTTCCTTGATCGTATCGATCTGGCCTTCAAGCCTTTTTTTAACCGAGTCAAATTCGCGGCGGTTGCGGCGTTCCATGGCGATATTTTTTTTCGCCTTGCCTATGGCGTCATCCTTCTCCCCGCAGAGCTGCTCAAGCTTTTTATATTTGGCGCGCACGGCCATGAGGTTGTGTTTGGCCTCATCATGCTTAAGGATCTCCTCGGTTTCCTTGTCGATGTCGTTTTTCAGGGTATCGGAGGGTGTTTGATGCTGCAACGTGCCTAACGTCGGCAGGATGTCGCCGTCGCGGTCCTTGTATTTCCATGTGAAGAAGAGGAATTTTTTTTCGTGCCTGGCCGGGTCCTCCTTGAGCAGGCCCAGGCGCTTTAAAAGGTCCTGCGGGGTCAGGTGCATGCGTTCATATCCCGGCTGGCCCTGGATGATCTTTTCCTCCTTGAGCTTTTCCTCAAAGATAACCCACAGGATCAGGCCCAGGCCACAGACGATGATAATGATGCCGATAAATAAGGGTAACACACAAACTCCTTAAAATATTTGTATTTATAGAAATATTCTACGTGCAAGGAATGCTTATCTATTAAAGCATAAAAGGGAATGGAAAATCCAGAGGAAAGATGATAATTTAATCGATCACTGTCCTTTAGCCCTCAGTAGCCTGCCATCATCTTGGGTGTTATTGATACGCGATGACCGTACAGGTGAAGTTGGCCCGCACGTAACCGTTCTTAAAGAGTTTTTGCGGGGGCATTTTTTTCCAGGCCTGGGTCGCGTCCGTCTTGATGTTGGTGATGGCATCCCCGCCGAGGATGGCGGCCTCTTTTTTCATCTTGGCGATGACATCATCCATGTTCTGGCATCGTTCGGCGTTGACCGTGACAAACCCCACCACATCATAGGAGCCCTTGACCTCCTCGACGTATTCCACCTGGCCGGGGTCTTCCTTAGGGGCGTAGACATTGTCGGTGACCTCCTCGGAATTGATGCGGTAAAGGCTGCAGGATGAGGTGACGCCGACGATCATAAGCAGGACAAGTACCTTGCGTATCATAAAAGCCTCCTTCGTTTTAGGACGATATGTTGTGTTCATTCTTTTCCAGATCCTCCAGGGCTATCTCGACGACGGCCTGGTCCCAGCCGTGGGACGAGATCTCCTTGATCAATTGACTGGACGGTTTTTGTTTGTGCATGTGTGTTTTGTTTAAATATAATTTCAGGACCTCCAGGTTAAAGCGCTGATGTTGGCTGAGGCGCCAGCGCATCGGGCGCTCCTGCTCTTGGCGGTTGGCCACGTAGGCCACCGCGGCCCAGATCAGCGGCAACAGTAAGAGTGAGACCGACCCCAAGAACAGATGGGCCGGGGCCTTGCCCAGGATAAAGGCGGAACCGACCCAAAAGACATCAAACAGATAATGCGCCACAATGACCGGGATGATGCCGAAGCGTAAATAGACATAGGCCAGGAAAAAGCCCATCAGGGAAACTTCCAGGCCCCTGAACCACATGGGATAGACCGGATAACTGCTATGCCCGTAGCCCCAGATAACGGTGGCAAAGATGACGGCCGCCCATACATTCTTGAATACTTTTTTGCCCAGGTTGATGGCGAACAGTCTGAAGGTTATCTCCTCGGTGATGCCGGCATTAAGCCCGATGGCCAAGGCGGAGAAGAACGGGATGACGCTTTCGGAGAGGTGCGGGAGCCATGTGTATTCCACCCAAACACCCAGGTATTTCTGCCCGAAATAAAAGGCCACGGCCTGGATGCCGAGCATGATCATGGCCGAGGCATAACCGATCAGGATAATGCCGGCTACGTTGCGCGAGAGAAATGTTGAGAGGATGTAATGCAAAAATGACCCCCTCTTTTTTTCCTGGGCCACTTCATAATGCAGGGATTCGCCGGCTAAAATGGGGATCAGGATGCCGATAATGACGATAAAGATGTTCAGGATGTAATTGATCGTGCTGCGCCATAAATAGGAGCTGAACGGTGTGGTGGTCGGGTAACTATACAGGATCCCTTCGTAATGATTGATGTGCGCCAGAAAATGAATGGCGAAGAGGCTGAAGGTTATGGCAATGGCAAATCTCTTGATGGTGTGCAGAACAAGGTTGTTGCGCCTGACAATGACAAAGAAGATGGATGCGACCAACAGGGCGAAGAAGACCATGCGAAACATCAAGGACAGGTTGCGGCCGATATTCCTTTTGCGCTCCAGGTACCGGCCGAAATCCTCAGGTACCTTGAGATGGTTTTTGTAAAATGAGAGGATCTCATGGCCGGAGATCTTGGCCCCGATCTGCAGTTTGGCGGTCCCGGACGCGGGGTCCTCCCTATTCCAGCGGATGGGCGGTATGTGTTTGCCCCAGCTGAACGTATAATCGGTGCGGTTATCCATGGTGTGCGCCAGGTCGCCCAAGATGGTGTATTTTTCAGGTTCAAAGCCGAAACGTTCTTTTAAGAAGGCGATGACCTCCTTTTTGGGCTCCCCTTCGTCCATGTCAGGGCGCCCGGCGTTTTCCTCAATGCTGTGGACAAAATCCGTGATCTCGCCGCTCTTGGCGCTGACCGTGATGAGGTATTCCTCTTTTTCGTTCTCCTTGTAAAACCTGTTCTTCCAGAAAAAGAACTCGATATCATGCTCGCGTATGAATTCAAGTTCCTTGTCAAAACCCAGGCAGCGTTGCAGGTACCTGTCGGCGTACAGGTCATTGGAAAATACCGTGGCGTGCTGGAAAGTGGCCACATCAACCCCCAGCTCAGTGCTCAGGTATTGGCGGGCGATCTGCTTGGCCTCTTGTTTGTCAACGGAGAGATCGACAAAGGCAAATTGGGGATAGGTGAATTGCAGCCAGGCGGCAAAGCTCAGGACCATCCAGAAAATGAACCATTTGGCGCTAGAGGTCAATTTAATCATGCGATATTTTTTAAAGCAGGTTCAAGACTTCCTTGGGTAAACGTTTTAGTTCCTGGGAACCCAGGATCTTGATCGACCAGCGCAACAGTTTTAATTTTCGCGCCAGTTTCTCATCCGGCTCGACCACCTCTTTGAGGCGCTTGCGGGATAAGAACAGCGTCTTGCGCAATGTGTTAAAGACGATCCTGGCCTCGCGGCTTTTGTCGTTGCGCTGGCCGATAATATCATTAAGGCTGGTGAAGGCCATTTCGTTGACGGTTGAGTTGTAATGGTCGAGTTTGAGCAATAATTTTGGGACAAAGGCCTTGAAATATTTGTAGCGGTACATTGCGCATAAGGTGTGCATGGCGGCGATCTCGGTATAGGGCGATTCGGTGCGGGCCAGGCGCCGCAGGAGATACTTGAGGATGATCTTTTTCTCGCGCGAGAAGACCTCCTCGACATGCTTGGTGCGGAAGACCTCAATGGCGGCCGTCATTTTTATCGCGGCCAGCCTGTCGTCGCGGATCATGGCCACCAGGATATCGAGCGGTTCATCGCTGTATTTCTGGATGTAGCCTTCGATCAAGAGCTTATCATTGAAGATGGTGTGATCATAGATGTCCAGTTCTTCGACGCTGTTTTCCTGGGTTTCCTGGGCCCCGGCGCTCACAGGCAGGAACGATAGGATGCATCCCGTTATAATGAATAAGCCAATTTTAATGGTATCAATTTTTTTCATGATACGAACTCCATTGAGAAATCGATCGCCCGCGGCGAATGGGTCAGGGCGCCGATCGATATGCGGTCCACGCCGGTCTTGGCGATGGCGCGGATATTGCGCAGGTTGATCCCCCCCGATGCCTCCAAAAGACAGGGCTGCGGGCTCCTTTTATTGATGGCGACGATCTTTTTAATGCGTTCGGCGGACATATTGTCCAAAAGGATGATATCGGGCTTGCCGGCCAGGGCCTGGCGGAATTGGCGGATGGTATCCACCTCCACCATGATCAGTTTCGTTGTGCGCCGGCGGACATGCCGGATGGCCTCCTGAACGGTTTTGTCGTTCTTGTAGGCGATCTGATGATTATCCTTGATAATAACCATTTCTTTAAGATTAAAGCGGTGATTGACCCCTCCTCCCGCACGGACCGCCATCTTGACCAGGCCGCGCAGACCGGGCAGGGTCTTGCGGGTATCCATGATCTTGACGTCGTAGGGCCGGATACGGTTGACGAAACAGCGGGTGATCGTGGCCACCCCGGATAGATACGAGAGGATGTTAAGCGCCACCCGCTCCCCTTTCAGGAGGGCCCGGGTCTTGGCCTTGACCGTCATGATGCGCGCGTTCTTGGGCAGATTGTCCCCGTCGTGATGGTGCCAGTGGATCTTGGCGTTGTTATCAAGGCGGTGAAAGATCTTGCCGGCGATCTCCATGCCGCAGACAACGGCCTCTTCGCGGTTGATGATATAGGCCTCGGAATTCTGTCTGGCGGGGACCAGGCTGTTGGTCGTGATATCCTCCCGGCTTTCGTCCTCCTTGAGGGCCCGCTCGATGATGGCAATAACTCTTTTTTCCATAGTGTGTTAGTTCAGGTTTTTGATGGTTTTGGTGATTTCCTGGATCTTAACCTTTAAGGTATCCAGCCGTTCTTTTTCCTTGGCCACGACGTCCTGGGGCGCCTTGGCCAGGAAGCTTTTATTGCTGAGGCGTTTTGCCAGGCCTTCCTGGGCCTTGGTGAATTGCGTCATTTGCGTTTGCATGCGTTCTTTTTCCCTGGCAATATCGATCACATCGCCCAGGGGTACGAAGAATTTGATCAGGTCCACGATGCCGCTGGCGCTGTTGGGCAATGCCTTGAGATCGTCCTGAACCTTAAGGGCCTTGATCTTCAGGAGGTCTTGCAACATCCCGGCATTATCCTCGATGAGTTGTTTTTTGTCTTTGGCCCGGGCGGTAAAATAACAATCGATCTCTTGATTGGGCTTGATGTTCCACTCGGTCTTAACGTTGCGTATGTGGGTGACGATATCGAGCAGGATCTGCATTTGGGCCTCCAGATCTTTATTGATCTTAGTCGGCGCGCCCTTGGGCCAGGGTTGCACGCTTACACATGCGGCATCCAGGTTAAGGTGCTGCCAGATCTCTTCGGTCACGAACGGCATGAACGGGTGGATCATTTTAATGGAGGTGGCCAGGACACCAAACGCGACCTGCTGGGTTTCCTTTTGGGCAAAGCGGTTTTTGATGATCTCCAGGTACCAGTCACAGTAATGGCCCCAAAAGAAATCGTAGATAAGGTTCTCGGCCTCGGAAAAACGGTAATTCCCGATCGCCTGCTCGACGCCGGCCAGGCACGAATATAATTTGGACAGGATCCATTGGTCCGCCAGATCCAGGGCATTAAGATCGAGCTCCTCGATGCCCTGGGTGAGTGTCGCGGTATCCAGCGAGGTGTTCATCATGACCAGGCGGGCGGCATTCCATATCTTGTTGGCAAAATTACGGCCGATCTCGAATTTTTCTTTGGATATATACAGGTCCTGGCCGGAATTGATGATCAGGCTGAAGCGCAGTGCATCCGCCCCGTAGGTGTCGATGATCTCCAAAGGATCAATGGCATTGCCCAGGGACTTGGACATCTTACGGCCCTGGGTATCGCGCACCGTGCCGTGGATGTAGACGTCGGTGAACGGGATATCGCCCATAAATTCGAGGCCGGCCATGATCATGCGCGCCACCCAGAAGAAGATGATCTCGGATGCGGTGAACAGCGAATTGGTCGGGTAGAAAAAGTTTAGATCCGGATTGTTTTGAGGCCAGCCAAACGTGGCGAACGGCCACAGCCACGATGAAAACCAGGTGTCCAGCACGTCCTCGTCCTGGGTGAGGTTGGTGCCTTGACAGCGCGGGCATTTCTTGGGCGGCTCCTTGGCGACGATCAGGTTATCCTCCTGGGGGCAATCACGGCAGTACCAGACCGGGATGCGGTGGCCCCACCAGATCTGGCGCGAGATGCACCAGTCGCGAATGTTTTCCATCCAGTTAAGGTAGACCTTGGTCCACCATTCCGGGATGAATTTGACCCGCCCTTCCTTGACGGCCTTGATGGCCGGCCCGGCCAGGGGTTTCATTTTAACGAACCATTGCTGTGACAGATACGGCTCGACGACCGTGTGGCAGCGGTAGCAATGGCCCACGGCATGGCTGTGCTGATCGACCTTGTCTAACAGCTTGAGCTCCTCTAAATTTTCGATAATGGCCTCTCTGGCCTCAAAACGGTCATACCCGGCATAATCCCCGGCATTTTCGTTAAGCACCCCGTTGGGATGCATGATGTTGACAAATTCCAGGTTGTGGCGCTGGCCCATCGCAAAGTCGTTGGGGTCGTGGGCCGGGGTGACCTTGACCGCCCCGGTGCCGAATTCGGGGTCCACAAATGCGTCCGCTATGACGGGGATCTCTCTCTCGATTATGGGTAATATCAATGTTTTGCCGATCAGGTCCTTGTAGCGCGCGTCATCGGGGTTAACGGCCACGGCGGTGTCGCCCAGCATGGTCTCGGGCCGGGTGGTGGCCACGACCACGAATGTATCCTTGTCATCCTTGAGGGGATAGCGGATATGGTACAGGGCCCCTTGATGCTCCTGGTGTTCGGCCTCTTCGTCCGATAAGGCGGTTTGGCAGCGCGGGCACCAATTGATGATGTATTGGCCGCGGTAGATAAGGCCTTTTTCATACAGGCGGACAAAGACCTCCTTGACCGCCTGGCTGTAGCCGTCATCCATGGTAAAGCGGGTGCGCGGCCAGTCGCAGGAGGCGCCCAGGCCTTTAAGCTGGTTGATGATCGTATCGCCGTATTTCTGTTTCCAATCCCACAGCCGTTTTAGGAGTTCCTCGCGGCCCAGGTCATGGCGGCTCTTGCCTTCCTTGGCCAGGCTTTTTTCGACGACATTTTGGGTGGCGATGCCGGCATGATCGGTGCCCGGCATCCAGCAGGTCTGATGCCCCTGCATGCGTTTGTAGCGGATGATGATGTCCTGCAGGGTGTTGTTGAGCGCATGGCCCATATGCAGGATCCCGGTCACGTTCGGCGGCGGGATGACAATCGAATACGGATCTTTCCCGTCCTGGGCCTCGGCATGGAAGATGTTATTCTCCAGCCACGTGCGGGTCCACTTTTTTTCGACTTCCTGAAAGTTGAAACGGGTTGATAGTTCTGGCATGGTCGTTCAAAAGCACCAAGCACCAAATTCCAAATATCAATTAAATTTTAATATTCAAATAGCAATAATCAAAACCGTAAATAGAAATTATCTTTAAAGTGTTTCGGTCATTTGATCATTGGGTATTGGGTATTATTTGGAATTTGTTATTGGGTGCTTGATTATTTCCTTTTCATTTAAGTTTTTTTCTTGTCTTTCAACAATTTATACTCAATACTGTCGATGAGCGCCTCCCAGCTGGCCTCGATGATATTGCCATGCACGCCGACGGTGGTCCAGGAGTCTGTTTGGTCCTGGGACTCGACCAAGACGCGCACCTTGGCCGCGGTGCCGTCCTTGGGATCCAGGACACGGACCTTATAATCGGTCAGGTGCATGTCCCTGAGGCTGGGATAAAATTTGTTAAGGGCCTCGCGCAGGGCCTTATCCAGGGCATCGACCGGCCCCTCGCCCTCGGCGGCGTGGAACTCCTCCTGCCCGTTGACTGACACCCGGACCGATGCCTCGGCAAAGATGCGGTTATCAAAGCGTTTTTCGGTCGAGACCTTGAAGCCTTCCAGGACAAAGAAAGGCGTGTGCTTCTTGATGGCCTTCTGGATGAACAACTCAAACGAGGCATCCGCCGCCTCGAATTGATAGCCGAGGTGTTCCTTTTCCTGCAGATTTTTCAGGATCTTTTTGGCCTGCGGTGATTTTTTGTCCAGATGCACGTCGAGCTGTTTGGCCTTCATCACGATCGGCATCTTGCCGGCCAGCTCCGAGGTGATGAACCGTCTGTGGTTGCCCACCACCTCAGGATCGATGTGTTCATAGGCCCGCGGGTTCTTGAGCATGGCATCAATATGCACGCCGCCCTTGTGCGCAAAGGCGGAATGCCCCACGAAGGGATGATTGTCCGCCAGCTTGACGTTGCTGATCTCGCTGAGGAAATAGGATGCCTCGGTTAATTTTTTAATGCTGGCCTCGGGAATGCTTTTGATCTTATGCTTGGTGTGCAGGATCCCGATGATGGTGCATAGGTCCGCGTTGCCGCACCTCTCCCCCAGGCCGTTGAACGTCCCCTGGATCTGGGTGCACCCCATCTCAACGGCGGCAATGCTGTTGGCCACGGCCATGTCCAGGTCGTTATGGTTATGGATGCCCAAAGGCACATCGATTTTGCTTTTGATCTCATGGATGATGCGCCTGATCTCGGTCGGCAGGGACCCTCCGTTGGTATCACAAAGCACGATAGCGTCGGCCCCTCCGGCCTGGGCGGCCAGCAGGGTCTTGAGGGCGTAGTCGGGATTGTCCTTATACCCGTCAAAGAAATGTTCGGCGTCATAAAAGACCTCGCGTTTTTTCTTCTTCAAAAAGGCCACCGAGGATTCGATCATCCGTAAGTTTTCATCCAGGGATGTTTTGATGACGTCCGTGACATGCAGGTCCCATGTCTTGCCAAAGATGGTGACCGTTGGGGCCTTGGATGCGACCAGTTCCTTGAGGTTCTTATCCTGGGCGCAGGTGATGTTGGCCCGCCGGGTTGACCCAAAGGCCGCGATGGTGGCATGCTTGAATTTTTTGGATTGCGTGATCTTGAAGAATTCCTTGTCTTTCGGGTTGGAGCCGGGCCAACCGCCCTCGATGTAATGGATCCCCAATGAGTCCAGCTTTTCGGCGATCTTTATTTTATCATTGAGGGAAAACGATATGCCTTCAGTTTGCGATCCGTCGCGTAGCGTTGTGTCATAAATGATTATTTTGGACATGATGGTATCCTTACGCCTGTATGCGTGTTAATTGTTATTGTGTAATTTAAAGCGTGTATGCAGGGCCTTGACCGCCTTGTCCGAGGCGCTTTGGTTGATGATACACGAGATGCTGATCTCGGAGGTCGCGATCATCTCGATGTTGATCTTTTTTTCGGCCAGGACCTGGAACATGATGGCGGCAATGCCCGGATGGGAGCGCATCCCCGAGCCGATGATCGAGACGCGCGCGATATTCTTGTCGAACTGGACGTCGCCGGCATGCAGCTTTTCAGCCACTTTTTTGGCCAGGGTCAGCGTCCTGGCCAGATTTTTCCTGGCCACCGTAAAGGAGATATCCGTCTGGCGGGTATGCGAGACGTTCTGCACGATCGTATCAACGCTAACGCCGATCTTGGAGATCTCCTTGAATATCTGGGCGGCGACCCCGGGCCTGTCCGGCACCTGGCAGATGGTGATCTTGGCCTCCTTTTTGTTGCAGGTGATCCCGCGCACGGCGATTTCCTCAAGTTTTTCGTTCGCTTTCACGATCATGGTCCCCTCCTCTTTGCAAAAGCTGGATCTGACATGGATCGGAAGATTGAACCTCTTGGCAACTTCGATCGAGCGGGTCTGCATGACCTGGGCGCCCAAAGAGGCCATTTCCAGCATTTCCTCAAATGTAATGGTTTTGATCTTGCGGGCGCGTTTGACAACCCGCGGATCCGTGGTATAGATGCCCTTGACGTCCGTAAATATCTCACAGACCTTGGCCTTAAGCGCGATGGCCAGGGCCACCGCGGTCAGATCCGATCCGCCGCGCCCCAGGGTGGTGATTTCCTTATCCCTGGTGATGCCTTGAAACCCGGCCACAATGACGATCTTGTTCTTTTTTAAGGCCTTTTTAATGCGGCGCGCATCAATGGTCTCGATGCGGGCCTTGGTGTGGGACCGGTCCGTCTTGATGCCCACCTGCCCGCCGGTAAAGGAGATGGCATCATGGCCCATGGTCTTGATCGCCATGGCCAACAGGGCGCAGGAGATCTGCTCCCCGGTGGACATGAGCATATCCATTTCGCGCTCGGGCGGGTGCTCGGTGATCTTAAAGGCCAGATCCTCCAATTCATCCGTTGTATCGCCCAGGGCCGAGACCACGACCACCACATCATTGGTGCGGTTCTTGGTCTGCAGGATCCGGCCGGCAACGGCCTTGATCCTGTCGATGTTCGCTACGGACGAGCCCCCGAATTTTTGTACAATTATTGGTTTTTCCATAAATTGCATTCCTTGATGATTGTCCTTACTAATATTAATATTCTATTCTATTTAAAAACGGCGTAAATTCAAACTTTTTTTAAATTTCATGATGACTTCATAGGTCATGACCAAGGCCGAGGCAAAGAGGATCAGGGAGATGATAATGAGCAGATACTCCCCTTTGTGGATATAACTCGTCATTTGCCAGACAAGGGCCGATAAGGATGTGATGAGCATGAATAAGGCCGGCAGCAGCGTGTAGAGAGTCGGCCGGTTTTTGCTTAACAGCCAGCTGGTGATGACCAAAAGGGCCAGCGCGGCGACCAGCTGATTGGAGGCGCCAAAGGCCGGCCATATCTTCTGCCACAGCGGGTTGTGCGCCGTATCCCTGCCCAAAGCCAGGATGCCGGCCATGAGCACGCACAGGCCGGTGGCCATAAAACGGTTTTTGATGCCAAAGAGCTCCTCGGTGATATAGCGCGTGATGCGTGTCGCGGTATCCAGGGTCGTGAGGATAAAAATATTTAAGATCGTCAGGGCCGCGAACATCCCCCATCGGCCCAGAAAGGGTGCCGTTAAGTTGCCGAAACCCACGCCAAAAAGATTGACCGGGCTGGTTTTGGCGATGATATGTTGTTTAAGCTCAAGGGAGTTGAGCCCACCGACGACACAGATGACCACAATGATGGCCAGGAATCCTTCCATGATCATGCCGCCGTAGCCAATGCCCTTGGCATGTTTTTCGTTAGCCAGTTGTTTAGATGTGGTGCCGGATGAGACCAGGGAATGAAATCCGGAATTGGCCCCGCAGGCCACCGTGATGAACATCATCGGCCACAGCCAGCCCAGGGATGTCTTGTTCGCCAGAAAAGGCTCCCCGTGCAGGGGCGGGTGGCTGATCACAACACCTACAACGCCTAATATGATCCCAAAGACAAGCAAAAAGCTTGAGAGATAATCCCGGGGTTGTAATAATAAATTCACCGGCAGAACCGAGGCGATGAAGCTGTAAAACAACAGGACGATGATCCAGGCGGCCTGGGTATTGAATATGACAATCGGTATTTTGCTGCCGTAGAATATCAAGGCCGCCACTCCCATCAGGGCCAGGACCGTGATTAGGATGCTGTTGCCTTTTAATTTATATAACGCCAGGCCGACAAGGATCGCGATCGGGATGATGCCAAAGGAGGGCAGGACGATTTCCGGTTGCGTGACAAAGGTGTTGGCCCCCAAATACGCAAAAACAGCAATGACCAAGATGAGCGCCAGCCACGTAAAGATCGAAAAGATCAACTTGGCCCGCCGGGAGATGGCGTCCTCGGATATGTCGGCAATGCTTTTGCCGTCCTCCCGGACGGATATGATCAGCGCGCCGAAGTCGTGGATGCCGCCGATAAAAATAGAGCCCAAAATGATCCACAGGGCGGTCGGGCCCCAGCCCCAGTAACACACCGCAATGGCCGGCCCGATGATCGGCCCGGCCCCGGCAATGGAGGCAAAATGGTGGCCGAATAAGACCACCCAGTTGCTGGCCGGGATATAGTCGTGGCCGTCGTAGCGTGACTTCGATGGCGGCGTGCGCTGCGGGTTGATCTGCCAAATGTGCTCGACCTTTTTGCCGTAGACCCTGTAGCCGACCATGAAGGCCACGGCGGCAATGATCAGCAAGATAATCGAATTCATACGTGCCTCCGCATAAAAAATTCCATTAACTTTTCTGCGCTTTCAAACTTGATCCCTTTTTCCCGGGCGCTGTGTTCACTAAGATTATCGGCGGAGTCCAGGGGGACGCCCTTGCCGTACATCACAAAACAGACCGGATCCGATGCATGGGTCCTTAAGGCAATGGGCGTGGGATGGTCCGGGAGCACAAGCATGCGGATGTCCTGATGGTTGTCGAAATAATTAAGGATGGTGCCGATGATATCGCGGTCAATATGCTCAATGCAGGAGATCTTGGCCTTGTAGTCGCCGTTATGGCCGGCTTCATCAGGGCCCTCGATATGCACAAAAACAAAATCCTTTTCCTTAAGGGCCTTGATGGCATATTCGGCCTTGCCCAGGTAATTCGTATCATAATAACCGGTGATGCCCGGCACGTGAACAACATCAAGCCCGGCGAGCTTGCCGATGCCGTTGACAAGATCGACCGCCGAGATGATGCTGCCGGTCGTATTGAATTTTTCCTTAAACGAAGGCAGGGTGACCTTGGCCCCCTGCCCCCAAAGCCAGATGCGGTTGGCCGGATTCTCCCCCAGATCCACGCGCACGGTATTGATATTATGCGCCTCAAGGATCGGCTGTGATTTCTCCATGAGTTTTTGCAGCACTTTGGCCCCGACGCCCTGCGGCAGGTACTTGGCAATATCCTGGCCCAGGATATCATGCGGCGGGGTGCAGGGGATCTTCAGGTAGTCCTTGACGTTGTGCACCTTCATGACCATTAAATGGCGGTAACTTTTACCGGCAACAAAACGGATGTCCCTCTCCCCCATCTTTTCATTAAGGCTCTGGATAAGGATCGCGGCCTCGCTTGTAGGGATATGTCCGGCGCTGTAATCGACCATCTTGTTCTTTTCGATCGTGACCAGGTTGCAGCGAAAGGCGATCTCATCGGCCTGAAGGTCAATGCCCATGTTCGCCGCCTCCAAGGGCGCGCGGCCTTGATAGAATTTTTGGGGGTCATAGCCCATCACCGACAGGTTGCCAATATCGGAACCGGGCTTCATGCCCTTGGGGATCGTGGGCACGAGCCCGACCATGCCGTTTTGGGCCATATAATCCATGTTGACGGTCCGCGCCACCTGCAGCGGTGTCTTGTTCCCCAGTTCCTCGAGGGGATAATCGGCCATGCCGTCGGGTACGATAACGATATGTTTCATAGGTCCTTATTGAGGATGTTGGCCAGCTGCCGGGATGCATCCAGCCGGCTGGTAGCCTTGGCCATCACATCCATATTTTTGTTCACTATTATAGCCTGGTATTTTTTATTCATAGAGTTGGCCACAACCAGGTCACATTGGGCCTTGGCAAAAAGGCCCCTGGATCGTTTTTTTAATGTGTCTAGTTCGTTGGTTGTCTCCAATTTGAACCCCACCAAATAGGTTGCCGGCCTGCGTTTTTTGATCATGGTGATCAGCTTTTCGGTCTTGATCAGCGTCAGCTGGCGCGGTGCCTGCGTCGATATTATTTTATGATCGGCCGCATTTTTAATCCGGAAATCCGAAACAGCTGCGGCATGAATGACCGCCGCAAAGTTTTTTTTAAGCTGGATCGCGAGCAAATGTTTTAGTTCATCAAAATAATGAAATTTATATGTATGGTCGGCCGGGACCTTGGCTAACGACGTCACCGGGCCTTCCAGGGCCGTGACCACGGCGCCTTTGGCCTTTAAGGCCATGATGATCTTATGCCCCATATCGCCGGATGAGACATTGCTCAGGACGCGGACCGTATCCACGGGAACCCACGTCGGGCCCAAGGTCACCAGGATCTTTTTATTGTTTAGGGACATAGGGCTTACAGGCCGATCTCACGCAGCACAACCTTGATATCGGGTTCTAGCGTTATGGGGTTAACGACATTATTGATCGCGACATTAGGGTCCTTAAGCCCGTGTCCGGTCAGCGTGCAGACGACACGTTGCCCCTGGTGATCCTTAAAGAATCCGGCCTGGGTTAATTTTAATATCCCGGCGATTGAGGCGGCTGAGGCCGGTTCGGCAAAGATGCCGGTGCCGGCGGCCAGGATCTTATAGGCCTCAATGATCTCCTCGTCAGTAACTTTATCAATGAGCCCGCCGGATTGGTCCCGGGCGGCTTCAGCGTATTTCCAGCTGGCCGGGTTGCCGATACGGATGGCGGTGGCGATCGTCTCGGGGTTGGGCACGACCTTTTTAAGCACGATCGGGGCGGCCCCGGCGGCCTGAAACCCCAGCATGACCGGCAATTGACGGCTGCGCCGGGCCTCTTTATATTCGTTATACCCTTTCCAGTAGGCCGTTATGTTACCGGCATTACCGACGGGGATGGCATGGAACTCGGGCGCGTCGCCCAAGGCATCGCAGATCTCAAAGGAGGCTGTCTTCTGGCCTTCGATCCGAAAGGGGTTGATCGAGTTGACCAGCTCAACCGGATAATTGTCCGTGATGGACCGCACCAGGGTCAGGGCCTGATCGAAATTCCCCTTGATGGCGATGACCTGGGCCTGATGGATCATGGCCTGGGCCAGTTTGCCCAGGGCAATATTGCCTTCGGGAATAAGGACCACACATTTGATGGTCTCGCTTTTGACCGCATAGGCCGCGGCGGAGGCGGATGTATTGCCGGTCGAGGCACACATAACGATCTTGACCCCCTTTTCCTTGGCCTTGGACATGGCCATGGTCATGCCGCGGTCCTTGAAAGACCCGGTGGGGTTGAGCCCTTCATATTTTAAATAGACCTTCAGGCCCGTGCGGCGGGAAAGGTCATCGGAAAATATCAACGGCGTGTTGCCTTCCAGCAGGGAGACGATCGGGGTCGCGTCGCTGACGGGCAAAAATTCTCGGTAATGATTGATAACACCTTGCCAATGCATAGAAAACTCCTTCAAGCTCAAGCGGCGTTGTTATTTAAAAATTAGTTTTAGATTTTCCATCCTGATCGCAACGGGTTTGCTTTTAACGATCGGCAGCTTATGGATCTTTTCCAGGGCCAGGCGCAGCCGTTTTTCCCGGGCATAATCCGTGAGCATCACGACCGGCACGGTCGAGCTGGGATTGTGGACCTTTTGGGTGACCGAATTGATGCTGATGCCGTGATGGGCTAGGATGCCGGATATCTTGGACAAGACACCGGGCTTATCGATGGCCATGAACCGGATGTAAAACTTCGTCGAGATCTGGTCGATCTTTTTGACCTTGATCGATTCGTTCTCTTGATAGAGGTTGCCGATATACCGGGATGCCTCGGAGCCGTTGCGTGAGGTTAAATTGATCAGGTCGCTGATGACACCGGAGGCGGCGGCCATTTGTCCCGCCCCTTCGCCGGAGAGCAGGATGTCCCCCAAAGGATCGGTATCGAGGGAGATCGCGTTATAGATGCCGTTGATGGAGGCCAGCGGATGGTCCTTGGATATGAGGGTCGGATGGACCCGCGCCTCGATCTCGTTGCCCTGCCTTTTGGCGATGGCCAACAGCTTGATCGTAAAGTTCATGCTTTCGGCATGCTCGATATCCAGGTGGGATATATGCGATATCCCTTCGGTATAGATATCCTCGAGCTTCACGAACTTGCCAAAGGCCAGGGCGATGAGGATCGCCAATTTATGGTTTGAATCCGTACCGTTGATATCCAGCGTCGGGTTGCTCTCGGCGAAACCTTTTTGTTGCGCCTCTTTAAGGGCCTGGGCAAAGGTGTATTTCTTGAGGGCCATGGCGCTTAGGATGTAGTTGCATGTCCCGTTGATGATGCCGTAGATCCCTTGAAATTGATTGCCGCAGACGCCCTCGGTGATGGTCTTGATCGACGGGACACCGGCCATGACGCAGGATTCAAAATAGATGTTCTTGTCGACTTGATGGGCGGTCTGGAACAGTTTTTTGCCGTCGTTGGCGATCAGCCATTTATTGGCGGTGATCACATGTTTGCCGTGGCGCAGGGCGCCCAGGACGATCTCCCTGGCCGGGTGCAGGCCGCCGATCAGCTCCACAACGACATCAATGTCCTTATCCTTGATGACATCTTTGTAATCATGGGTCAGGACAACGGATTGGTGATGTTTAAAATCCGCCTTGCGTATCGCCAGGTCACAGGCTTTCTTTAGGATAAAGTCCGTCTTGTATTTATCGCGGAAATGCGATCTGTGTTTTGTCAGGAATTTCACAAAGCCGGAACCAACGTTCCCGCAGCCGATAAGACCGATGGTGATTTTATTCATGGGATTCACTTTCCTCTTTGTCAAAATGGGACACGATTTGGGCCAAAATTTGTTTGGCATCCTCTGAAAGATCAAGAAACTCCAGATGCGTTTCGTAAATGATGTCCTTGATCTTTTCCTGCGATCCCAAGACCACACCCACGAGATGCGTTAATTCGGACTGGAATGGCGTCTTGAGCTCAATATTCAGGACCGTTGATTGGCCAAAGGGCAGGGAGGTAATGAGGCACATGCCGCCTAAAGAAATATTTTTAAGCTGGCTGGCATCGTATCTGTGCTGTGGGTCCTCTTGGGCATAGTAGGTTAGCATAAAGTGTTTTTCAATTCTTTTGTATCTGCGTCTTTCCTCTGGCAGATTCATGATAGCCCCCGATTTTGGTTTATAAATGGTCGGAGCGGTGAGTTTCGAACTCACGACCTCTTGAACCCCATTCAAGTGCGCTAGCCACCTGCGCTACGCTCCGATATATCTATATATAAAGTATTACTAATAATAGATTTATAGCGGGTAAAATTATACTATAGTTTTGTTTGAATGCAAAGGAAAA
>Ga0272441_10000778_pt1 | contig 70545 bp, 52 predicted proteins | sample SSMProp6N_FD_193582 | JGI IMG/M metagenome (GOLD analysis project Ga0272441, IMG submission 193582) | Marine sediment archaeal communities from Little Sippewissett salt marsh, Falmouth, MA, United States - SSM-Prop-6N | ecosystem: Environmental > Aquatic > Marine > Wetlands > Sediment ...
AAGGCCTCGATCTTGGTTTCCGGCCCGCTGATCTCGACCATGAGGGACTTGGCGCCGATATCGACGACGCGGCCTCGGAACATCTCGATCAGGGGGAAGATCTCCGGCCGCTTCTAGGGCGGCGCCGAGACCGTGATCAGCATGAGATCGCGTGCGACGACCGGCTTTCCGGCGTAGTCCTGGACCTTCACGACCGGGATGATCTTGCCGAGCTGCTTTCGCACCTGTTCCAGGACGCGGTCGTCTCCCACGACGACGATCGTCATGCGACTGAGTTTCGGATCTTCGGTGCGGCCGACGACGAGCGAATCGATATTGAAACCGCGGGCGGCGAACATTCCGGCGACGTGGGCCAGAACGCCCGGCTTGTTTTCGACCAGTGCGCTGATTATGTGCTTCATGGGATACCCCGCTTTCTTTCACAAAGGTCAGATGAGTCGTTCCAGGATGTCGAGACCGTCCATCTCGTCGAGGCTCTTTCCCGCCGGCACCATGGGCCAGACGTTCTCTTCCGGCTCGACGTGGAAGTCCACGACGCAGGGCCGGGTCTCGGCCAGCATGCGCTCGACGACCTTGGGCACGTCCTCTTTCTTGTCCACGGTGATCCCGACGGCCCCGAGGGCCTCGGCGACCTTGGCATAATCGGGGTTCTTCAGATAGCTGCACGAATAGCGCCGTCCGTAGAAGAGCTCCTGCCACTGGCGGACCATGCCCATGTAGCCGTTGTTCATGAGGCAGACCTTGATAGGCAGTTCGTACTGCACGGCGGTGGCCAGCTCGGTCAGGGTCATGTTGAAGCTGTGGTCGCCGTCGATATCGAGGACGGTGGCGTCGGGCTTGGCGATCTGGGCGCCGATGGCGGCGGGCAGGCCGAAACCCATCGTACCGAGGCCACCGGAGCTGATGAACTGGCGGGCCTTTGTGAACTTGTAGAACTGCGCCGCCCACATCTGGTGCTGCCCGACGCCGGTGGCGACGATGGCGTCGTTGTCGGTCTGGCGGCACACCTCGTCGATGACGTACTGCGGCTTGATCTTGCCGGCATTGGCGTCGTAGCGGAACGGGAACTTGCTCTTCCAGTCCGCAATCTTGGCGAACCACTCTTCGCGCGGGCGATGCTCGACCTCTTTGGTCAACTCGCTGAGAATGAATTTGGCGTCGCCGACGACCGGGATATCGACGTGCACGTTCTTCGATATGCTCGAAGGATCGACGTCGATATGGACGATCTTGGCGTTCGGAGCGAAGCTGGCGAGCTTGCCGGTGACGCGGTCGTCGAAGCGGGCGCCGATGGCGATGAGCAGATCGCACTCCTGGACGGCGTAGTTGGCGTAGGCCGAGCCGTGCATGCCGAGCATGTCGAGCGATTCGGGCTTACGCTGGTCGTAGCTGCCCAGGCCCATAAGCGTCATCGTCACGGGCAGGTGGGCCTTCTCGGCCAAAATCCGCAGCTCGTCGGTCGCGTTGGCGCTGATGACGCCGCCGCCGATGTAGAGGACGGGCCGCTCGGACTTGTTGATGGCGTCGGCGGCCATGCTGATCTGCCGGGCGTGGCCTTTGGTGCGAATCCGGTATCCCGGCAGGTCCGGCGCTTCATGGCCGTCGCTGCTGTATTTGCTGACTTCGACGTCCACGGGCAGGTCGATCAGGACCGGTCCCGGCCGACCGGTCGAGGCGATGTGGAACGCCTCACGGACCGTGCGGGCCAGATCCTTGACGTCCTTGACGATGCAGTTGTGTTTCGTGATCGGCCGGGTGATGCCCGTCGTGTCGGCCTCCTGGAAGGCGTCGTTGCCGATCAGCTCGGTGCGGACCTGCCCGGTGAAAGCGACCATCGGGGTCGAATCCATCATAGCGGTGGCCAGACCGGTGACCAGATTGCAGGCCCCGGGACCGCTGGTGGCCAGGACGACGCCGACCTTGCCGCTGGCGCGGGCGTAGGCGTCGGCCATGTGGCAGCCGCCCTGCTCGTGACGCGGGATGATGAAGCGGATCGGTGCGTCGAAGAGCCGGTCGAACAGGGGCAGGACCACGCCGCCGGTGTAGCCGAACATGGTATCGACACCGAGATCGAGCAGGGTATCGACGACGATCTGGGCGCCTGTCTTGACCGTGGATTCTGTGGGCGCGGGCGCCGAAGCGCGAGACTTGGCTGTCATACGTAACTCCTTTCCTGAGTAACGTTTAGGACTCCTACCGTCAGGAGTCCGTTCGTCATTGCCGCAGGTCGTGGCGTTGTCAGGCGTTTCAGGCTGTCGGCCGGCTCTTGCCTGTGAAGAACCGCCGCCGCACCTGAAGATACTGCCGAGGCCACGACTGCGTAACCGTCCCAACCGTACGGGACACGTCAGGTCTCATGCGGGCAACACCCCGCACGAGGGCCGGCATCATATACCGGGTACTTCCGTGCTGTCAATACTCTCGACTTTTCCGTTCACTCTCTCCAGCGTTTCTACGCGTCATTTCGCCGATTGCGTGCGGATATTGCACCGGTCTGCCTCACGCGGGACTCGGGCAACGCACTGGAGCACAAGGGCCTTGAGAATGACAACAGAACTGGTGGGGAGCCGGGCGGCCCGGCTACGGAGGGAGACTTCGATTGCATGGCACTTTCCTTTCCTGACCAACTCGTCGGGCTCCTACCGTCAGGGGCCCTTTGGTTATCCCGGCTCGCTGTGGCGTTGCGGGGCAGCTCCGGGCAACCAGCCGCTCCTGCTTCGAAGAACGACCCGTCGGCCCGAAGATACACACCCGGCCACAACAGCGCAACCATCCCGAACCCTCGGGATGAACCAGGCTATAAACCTGCCTCCCGGCAGGCTTACCCAAAGTATAAACTCATCAGGGCGCCCCTGTCAACTGAATCCAAGGCAGGTGCCGCCCGTCAGGGCGTTTCCGGGCCGACCGCGAGCCCCCCAGCGACAAGGCGGTTGCAATTCCCACGCCATCTGGTATAATGCAATCGGCGTTTGAGATGTGCTCCATCTCACCCATGATGTTCTTCGTAGCGTGTTTTGGAGGCTCAAGGAGTCTCCGGGGAGCAAGCAACTGTGGTACGACTTGGCACAAACGCCAAAAACACCTGCGGCAGGGTCGAAGCAGCCGCAAGGGTATTTGCAGAGCACGGAACCTTTATCCGCGCGGTCATCCGGTTTCAAACCGACGACGAATCCCACGTTGACGATCTGTATCAGGAATTCTTTCTGAAGCTCGTCTGCAAGCCCCTGCCCCACCGTCTGGACAACGTCAAGAGCTATCTCTACCGCGCCATCACCAATGATGTGCTCGATTCAGCCCGCCGAAAACACAGCTACTGCTATTATTTGAAAAAATATTCAAAAAAAATCCGGATTTCAGTCAACAAAAAGCCTTCGAGAAACGCCTTCTTGGAGACTGAGGAATCAGATTCACTGTTCAGCTTGCTCGCGAGGCAGCTGACACAGAGACAGTCGCAGGCTGTAACCATGCGGTATCGGGATAATTACACGCTTTCCGAGATCGCGGCCGAGATGGGTATTGCCCAGCAGACAGCACGACGGCATCTGTCCTCAGGAATAAGGCGTCTCCGAGCGATTTTGGCGATTGAATGAGGGATTGCGATGGTGGCACTAAACCGAGGGTCCTCATGCAGGGATGCGGAGCCGTACTATTACGACTTCCAGCTTGACCCAAGCAACCCTGCCATCCCGGACTCCATAGCCAGGCACATCAAGAACTGCGCATATTGCCAGAGCGCAGTGCGGCGGCTGGAAGGCCTGCTTGCGGAATCCGAGGGCGGCAGTACAACGGACCGACCCCAAAACGATGCGGGACTGATCGACACCCTGAGTCTCCACTTCGAGCATATCGACGAAAATGTCCTCTGCGCCGATGTGAAGCCCTTTCTGCCGGCCCTTTCGATGCCTTCGCAGCAAATCCGGATCCCCACGCCGATCACGGTGCACCTGGACAACTGCCCTCAGTGCGCCGCCGATCTGGATGCGATCGGGGACCTGAACCTGCGTGCGGACCAGTTGGCGCGATTGAGCGGCCTCCTGAGCGAAAGGCCGAGCGACGATTCCGCGATGTGCCGACGAGCCGAGGCGAGTATCGCCACGCTGGGCTCGGCCTCGCCGGCGGGGATTGCAGCGGAGATATGGGACCATTTGTGCGTGTGCCCACGGTGTCGGGCCCGTCTTTACGAGCGTCGGGAGGCCTTGCTGGAAGAACGACAGGCCGCAGGGCCGCAGGCAGGCGCATCTGCGTGCGAGGGCCTAAGCCCGGCCGAGATCTTCGATTGCGTCATTCCCTACGGCCTGACGGCGACCGAGCGGGATTCGGCTGCCGCCGCCCACGTGTGGACGTGTCCGGCCTGCCTCGAAAGAATGCAGGCCCTGCATCGAACGCTCTTCGATATCGTCGAACGGGCCGATTCGGACACGGTTACCGTCTATGCGGCCAAGAACCGGGGCAAGCGGGCCCGTGCTGACACGGACGACCGTTACGCCCACTACGGGATTCACGTGCGCGTCCTCGAGGGGGCTGGCGAGCCTGCTCCGGGGCGCTTGCGTCCGGCCGCGGAGGCCCAAACGAGGCGCAGACGACCCATTTTCCGCCCCGCGATCAAGCCATTCATCAAGGTCGCCGCCCTGGCCGCCGTGATCCCCCTGGCCCTTCTGCTCTTCGTCCAGACCCACAGCGCCTCGGGAACCGGACCCGAAGAAATCGCAAACGCCTTCGCTAAAGCCGCCAATGTACACGTCAAAATGTTCCACTCAACCCAAACGGAACCTATCCAGGAGCGGTGGGTTTCCTGGAATCCGCGTGTCTTTATGATGACCCAAGGCAGCGGATACGTGCTGTACGATATGCGGGAAAAAACGAAGACACTGATGGACCCCGTCGCGGGAATAGCGGACCCCGGTCTGCTGAGCGAGCGTGAATATGAAGGGGCGAGGAGCATCATGGGGGGCTGTCTGGGTATCACGCTAGCCAGCATTCCGCTTAATCGCAAGTGGCGCCAGGTGGCTCAGGATCAAACCGAGGGCATTGAGACATATGAACTCACCTGGAACGTGGACAACAACGGGGGTCCGCTTTATCAGGCAAGATGGCAAGTCGTGATCGACGCGGAAACCAAACGTCCCAAGCAAACGGTGCTGTTCCGCAAGTATTCCGCCGACGGAGAATGGGAGTATCAATCAAGAAGAGAGTTCGCCTATCCAACGGAAGGCGACATTCGATCAGACATTGCCGAGCGTTTTCCTGCCGGGGCGGCGGCGCCTATTTAGGACCCCACAGGGGGCTGTAATCGTAGTCGTCCTCTCCGGTCTTTTCCACGAGGAGTTCGCTCGCCTTTTTCCGGGCGACGTGGCCGTCGACGAATCCGACGTTGACGGTTTTGTTCGGGTGCCGCCCGCCGATCGCGTCGCGTGTCTGCCCCGGCCACAATTTCCTTTCCTCGTTGATTTCCAGACCGGGGATGTAGGCAGCGTCCTGGATCGAGCTGCCGAACTCCACGGGCGGCTCCTTGGCCGCGTGCCACCAGGAGATCAGGCTGTAACCGCTGTCAACCAGAAGCAGTGTCGCGCCGGGTTCGGGAACGTCCGTGCTGGACAAGGGACTGCCCACGAACTGCTCTGCATACGGGCCCGGGTAGCTGGCGCTCTTGCACAGAGACCAGTTGACACCGTAATTGCCACAGAGAATATCGGGATCCAACATCGGATTCTCCTGTCGCCTTGAGGGGCATCTAAGGATCTCCAAATCCCGCCAGGACCTGCTCTCAACGATTTCGGCAAGGTTGAACCACCACCATCCCATCCGGTCAACGAGGGGGTTGCCGAGATAGCCGGTGGGCGGTGGGCCTTTGCCGAGACCGCCATGACCGTGGGGAAACGAGCCGCGTTGCGCCTCGTACGTCAGGAGAGCGGTGGTCAGGTTCCTGATCCGCGTGCCGCAGACGGTGGCGCGGGCCTGTCCCCGCACGCCGGCAAACACGGGAAACAGCAGCGCCGCGACCAGCGCCGCGACGGAGATGACAACCAGCAATTCGACGAGTGTGAACCCCGAGGATCTCATGCCTTTCCATTATAGAATCGATGTTATCCTGAATCAAGCGGGCTCGAGCGCAGCAAAAAGGCGGACGAGGAATGATTGTCCTCATCCGCCTTCGTGACCCATGGTGAGCGACACAGTTTCTATTTGCAGGCCCGGACATAATAGTAGAACCATTCACAGGTGATCGTGCACATGTAAACGGGGTCGGGAATACAGGGGCTCTCCTGGTATCGAACGAGCATCTTGGTCGTGCAGGTGCCGGTCGTGGCCGGCTCGCAGCCATACCGTGGCCAGTGATAACGGTACGTCCCTTCGCATCCGCCCGGCAGGTAGTCGCAGTAGTACCAGTACTCGTCCTGGACCACCCTGGTGCAATCCCAACCGTCGGCGCCCACCAATGTGTCGAGCGTACCGTCGTCGAGATCGGAAAGCGTGCCGGTCACAGGTCGATCCGAGAGCAACAGCGCGACGCCCTGCGACCACTCCGTCGGAAAGAAGTCCACGCTCTTGCGGTAGTAGAACTCATCGCTGGTCAGATCGATGAGCCAAACGTAGCGGTCATCGACGCAATCGAGCAAGACGAAGTGGTCCTCTCCCGGGAGATGCAGGATGGCTTTGACCGCGTCCAGCGTTTTGAGCGTCTCCAGGTCCGTTTGCACGACCCGGCAATAGAGGCCCGCTGCCCGGGCTGCCTTCTTCATGTCGTACAGGCTCGTCTGTCCCGCCTCTCCCACGAGCGAGGCGAGCGTGCTTGCGGGTATGGGTTTTCCCAGTTCCACAGCGGCCTGCTTGAGAGCGACCGTAGCGCAGTTCTGGCTGACGCTGCCCCGCGTGGCGGCGTAGGTCAACCGCTCGGCCAGAAGCTGCTCGGTGTCGACATTGTGCGAATACGTGTAGACCGCCGGCTCCTCAGTGACCGTCGAGAGGTACTCGACCCGCGCATCGGCCTGGAAGCCAACGCCAAAGGCATTCGCCTGCGGAGCAGCGCCGTCGATGGCGGTGATTGTCCACTGGTCCGAGCGCAGCAGTGCATCCGTGATGGCATTGCGTCGCTCGACCAAAATGGACATCGGAACCCACCTGCCGGCGACTTGCCGGTAGTCGGAGCAGTTGTACGCCGCGACGATCTCAAACGTGACCGGCAGCGTACAGGAGGTTACCGCGTATCCTTTGGCCGGATCGACATTGAACGTGGCCGAGGCGCCGTCCGCCCAGTCCACGGTCATCTGGATCTGCATGATTCCGTCCAGGGCAACCTCCGAGGCCGATACCTCGGCGGCGCTGAGCTCGTCATAGCTGAAATGATCGTGCCCCCAGGGGACCAGGCCCGCTGTCAGGGGACCGTTGACCCCGCGCGGGAACCGGCCCGCCGCGTCCACGATAGCGTGGTTGCCCGAGGCGGTGTACGTCGTGTAGGCCTGCCCGTCCCAGGCAAAGACCCGCCTGCCGTTCCAGTTCATATCGAAGCTCTTGGCCATGAAATTGCCCGCCAGTTCCGAGCCCGGCTGGACCGAGTCCTGCCGCGAGTCCACGTCGATCTCCCAGTAAAACCTGTTCCCGTCGTACTTTACAACAACGGTGGAGGTCATCGCGTACTCGTTGGCCAATTCGTAACGCACGTTGAAGGGAATGGCGTCGAGCTTGAGTTTTTGCAGTTCCTCGGACCGCTCCACCTTGCTGGTGCTGTTCTGGTAGGCCCGAACCCGCTCTGCGATTTCGCTGTTGATGCGAGCCGGGTCGGTGGTCCTGGCGGGCACGTATTCCTGGCGTGCGGCCTCAATGGTGCCGGCCGGAATCCACGTCCTCCGGGGCTGATCGGTCAGCTCCTCAAGAATTGTGAGAATTTCCGCCCTTTCCAGCGTTCGCTGGGCCGAAGCCACCGCGGCCAGAGACAGACAAACGGCTGTCGCAAGAACAACAGTTGTACCGGTGCTTTTCATAATTACCTCCTTCCCAAGGACTTGTGTGAAAGAACGCAACCGCGCCCGGCCACGATATCGGCCGAAACCCGGCGGACCTTTTGGCCCGAAAAGGAAGAAGGCGTTTCTCACCGCCCAAATGTAGACACCAATTTTGTCAGATTTCACTTTTTTTCGGACGTCGGCAGTTGGAGGCGACCCGGGGGCTGATCGGAAGGCAATGCGCAAGCCTTAAGCCGGAAAGAAGAATCCGCGCCGCCGGCACGCGGGTCAGGCTAAAGGGTGGGGGTATTCGGATCGATGGCCGGCTCGTTGCAATCGGTGCGCTGGAGCCAGAATTCGCTGAACAGGGCCAAATCGGTCATGCCGATGGCGCCGTCGCCATCCTGGTCGAACGCCGCTTCCAGACCCGGATCGGATGGGCTCTGCTGCCCCCAGTGCGAAGCCAGGAGGGCGAAATCCATGAAATCGACCGCCGTGTCGCCGTCGAAATCGCGCGATGGAACCTGGTTGAACAACAGGGTTTCAACGGGGATATCGAAGCTGAGATTGTAATCGTACAACCCTACGTAGCACAGACCGACCTCCGCAGCGTGGTAGTCCAGGACGAACCACTTGCCCGGAATGGCGCCGTAATGGGTTAAGAGGTCGAAACCGACCATGAGGCCATCGAAGTACTCCGTGACATACGCCGGTTCGCCAGCCGCCTCCAGAATGGACTCCCCGTAGGAATAGTCTGGGCTGCCGGAATCTTCGCCACGCGCCGACAGATTCCCGACGATCCAGTTGTCCCACGTCAGAAGCAAGCCACCCGCCCAGTATCCGCCTTCGTCCGAATTGACCACCAGAACGAGACGCGTTCCGACCATGATGTCGCGGTAGGCGTGAATGAGGTTCGGATCGGCCGGGCCCAGCAGGGTCTCCCCGTCGGGCAGGTAGACGCCCACGGAGACCTGCGCCGATCCCACGGACGCCAGCAACATGACAATCGACAGAAAGATGAACCTGCCCACAACCATACCTCCTTCGGCGTGTACTATCGCACCCCCGCCTGGAACCCGCCCGGCAAATCTTCCCTGGTACCACCAAGACCTTGATTATAGGAAGTTTCACCCGCAAAATCAAGGGGACATGAGCACATCGTGCGAGAGCGTGCCGGTGCAATCTTTCGGGAATCACTGCTTTCGGACCCTGGACGAGTACGAGTGGCGAGATATTCTCACAGACACTGCAAGAACGGGGAACCAGCGTGATCTTGATCCGCCGGCGTGACCGGCGCTGTCGGGCGATACAGTTCCGATAAATGTCTGCGGGGCACAGGAAAGGAGGCAGGATGGCGTGCCCCACAGACCGCAACGGCGTGGGATGCGGCGTCGCCTCGATCGCAAGGACTCCCTTCCTTACGAATCGAGGGCCGCCGTAAGCTTTGCTTCAAAGCGCGTGCAGGTGCCGTCGGCCCACGTAAACAACGGCTGGGGCTTGATGCCTTCTTTCCGGCCGTGGCGACTGATCGGCCACATGCAATACCCCCAGGTGGGCTTCTCGATACAAGTCTGGGCCGCCGAGAAATGCCGACAATGCTCGCATAATCGCTCTTCCATGTGCTCAAATGCCTAAAACGAGGTTGTAAAAGATGCAATCAGGAGCCCGGGAACCCCCTCTGCACCACACGTGCAGAACCTTGCTACCCGTGTTCGCAGGAAGAAGGCGTTTCTCAGGCCCAAAGTGTAGACACAAAAAAATGGAGAATCGCAAATTTTTTTGCGGTGCGTGTTTGGCGGTGGGTTCTCAGCGGCGTCCGGCGGACGAATCAGGCCGTGCAGAGATCCATCGAACTGCCGAAAATCGTTCCCGCACAGTCCACTGCGTTTGCCCCGGCGACGACGGCAAACGCCCGATCTCCACGTCGACGAACGCTCCAGGCCTATTCGAACCGGTCCCTGGTGGCCCAAAGTCCGAGGGCGGGGTTGGAGATGTAGAAGACGGGTTCGCCGGCGACGGTGTTGGGACCGTCCTTGAGGCGGCGCGGATCGTATGTAGCGAGCATGGATTCGAGGTCGGCGTACTGGAAATTGACGCCCTCGATCTGTTGCCGCGTCAGGTGGCCGGGGCAATAGGTGACGGTGAACCGCCCCTCGGTGGAGCCGTGGATCAAGTGCGCCGCGGCGCTGAGGTTGCTGCGCAAGTCCTCGTTCTCGGCAACGAGGCGGAGAACCTCGTCGGTGCCGACGTAACCGTACTTGCGGATCAAGGCGTCGATCTCCTTGTCCTCGCCGAACTCGCGCAGCCCCGGCGCCAGGACGATCAGCTCGCCGGCGTCGGCCATGGCCATCCGCGTGCGGTAGATGCTCTTGTTGCCCAGCCAGGTGCTCTTGAACTCTTCGGGATCGAGGTAGACGACCACCTTCTCGAGCGGCTCCTCGAGCATGGTGAAGTTGACCTTGAGCGAAAGCTCGGCAGCGAGGTTGAAACACTCGATATCGTCGCCGATGAACAACCCGCGCGTGACCTGCCCCGAATCGGTCGCCGCGACCACCGTTAAAACGTAGAGCAGAGGCAGATCGCCGGCGAAGTGGTCCGAAGCATAATTGAGCACGCGCCGCACCGGCGTCTCGGCCCGGCCCATCATCCGCTCCATCCCGTAGACGGCGCCGAGGTAGTGGCTCTTGTTGATCCCCTCGGCCCCGCCGGTCCCGACAAAAACGTTTTTGTTGTAGTTGGCCATGCCGACGACTTCGTGCGGAACGACCTGCCCCACCGACAGAATCAGGTCGAAGTCGCCCTCGACGAGCAGCTTATCCACCTGGGCGGGCCAGGAAAAGTCCAGCTTGCCCTCGCTGACTTCCTGGACAAACGAGGCGGGCACCTCGCCGAGGGTGGCAATGCCGTGCCGCCAGTCGTGCGTGCGAAAGAGATCGACGGGCACCTCGCCGAACATGCGCCCGATCTCGGCCTCGGTCATCGCAAAGTGCGTCCCGATCGCCGGCAGGACGTCGGTCATCGCCTCGCCATAGTACTGCCAGGCGAAACGCGTCAGCTCGCCGGCGCGCGAATGGAACCGGGTAATATCCGGCGGCAAAGCCAGGACCTTGCGCCGGGCGCCGAGCTTGTCGAGGGCCTCGTAAAGCCCCTGCTTGAGGTCGTCGGCGCTCAGATTCTCGTTCTCATTTCCGCGACTGTAATACAGCATGTTTCGCCTCTATCCGGCCCACGGGGGCAATTCGGGCAGACAGGCGTCGAACGCGGCGATGACCCGGGCCTCGTAGTAGCCGCCGTACTGCCCTGTGATGAACTTTTCAAACGCCTCATCGTGGAACCGCTTCCACGACTCGATTTCGCTGCCGGGCAGAATCGGATAGAACAGCACGCCGTTGGCTTTGGCCGCCTTCAAGTCTCCCGGCGCGTCGCCCACCATCAACACGTGCGTCTTGTCGTATCTGCCTTCGGTTGCATACCTGAGATGCTCGGCCTTTGTTCCATGCTCCTGGCCCGCGATCACCGCCGCATACCTGGCGATATCGTGTTCCTGCCACTCCCGCTGGAGCGCTTCGACCGGCGTCGAAGAGACCACGATAACGTCCGCCTTGCCCCGTATCTTCTCCAGGCTCTCGCGAACGTGCGGAAACGGAGGCATGTCCCTGACGATCTCACCGACCGCCCAGTTGACGCGCTCGCTCCACGCCAGCGCCGTTTGCAGCTCCTTTTTGGCCTGCGGGTCGGCCGCTTCGTCGATGGCCTGCTTGAGCCCGTCGTTGCTCAGGAGACTGTCCGGGGCGTCCACCCAGTCGAAGTAGTGCGGATAATCCGGCACTTTGAAGCCGCTCCGCTTGACCGCCGGGTGAGCGGGCAACAACTCAGCGAGGACGCGCTTGAGCGTCTTATGGCGGTTGCCCCCGCGCGTCTTGGAGGACAGATCGGCGAAATCCTTGCATTCGCGGGCCGCCCGCGCCACGGGCTGCAAACCGAAATACGCGATCATCCACGGGCAGAAGCACTCCCGCTGCTTGATGCCCATCGTGTCGAAGGCGCAGCCGTCCGAGTCGACGCCGACGAAGAACTCGTGTTGCGGCTGGAACTCCTTCAGAGCTTGGGCCGGATCGGTCCCTCTCACTTGGTTTGCCCGTAATACTTCAATTCTTTGACTTTCTTCGGTCCGCGTTTGTTGCCCTTCCACTGGGTGTCGCGCCGCAGTGGGATCTGCATGCCATCGGTCTGTTCGAGCCAGTCGTACAGGCGCTTCCGCAGTGCCTTGATGCGCTGCTGATGCTGCGGCTCGTCGATGAGATTGTGCATCTCGTCCGGGTCGTTCTGGATGTCGTATAGCTCGTCGATGTCCCAGACGCCGTGGTAGTGGATGAACTTGTAGCGGTCGGTGCGGACGCCGTAGGTCGTGGGCGTCTGGGGGAACGGCGCTTCCCAGTAGTACTCGTAGAAAACGGCGTCCCGCCACTTCACGCCCTTGCCCTGCAAGAGCGGCAGGATGGACTCTCCGTCCATATGGCCCGGCGGGCGCGCGCCGGCGGCCTCGAGCACGGTCGGCGCGATGTCGATATTCTGCACGAGCTGCGTGACCTTCGTGCCGGGCTCGATCAGCTCGGGACAACAGGCCAGAAACGGCACGCGCATCGAGGGCTCGTACATGTGGCGCTTGTCGATCAGACCGTGCTCGCCGAAGCAGAAGCCGTTGTCGCCCATGTACATCACCAGCGTGGAATCGGCCTGCCCCATCTCCTTGAGGCAATCCATCACGCGGCCGATGCTCTCATCGACGCTGTGCAGCGTCTCGCAGTAGCGCTTGTAGAACGCATCGAAATCCATATCGCCGTGATACATGTAATCGACCCCGTGCCAGCTATTGCGCTGCTCCTTGACCCAGGCGGGCTTGCCGCGATAGTTCTCCTCGGTATCGGCCATGCTCTCGGGCAATTCGAGTTCGACGTCTTCGTACTTGTCCAGGTGCCGCTTGGCCGGCTCGAACATGGCGTGCACGGCCTTGTGCGAGAGATACAGGAAGAACGGCTTTTCGCGGTCCTGCTTGAGCCACTCGACGGCGTAGTCGGTCAGCTCGTCGGAGATGTGCTTCTTCGCCTTTACCCGCTTGCCGTCGACGTTGAGCTGGCAATCGTAGTATTTGCCCTGGCCCCGGAAGCTGATCCACTTGTCGAAGCCCGGCCTCGGCTCGTCGGTCCCGTGGCCCATGTGCCACTTGCCCATGAACGCGGTCTCGTAGCCGAGCTGCTGGAGATACTGCGGGAAGAAGACGATGTCTTCGCGGATGTTGGTCTGGTTGTCCACGACGCCGTGCTTGTGCGAGAACAGGCCGGTGAGGATCGAGGCCCGGCTCGGCGAGCACAGCGACGTCGTCACAAACGCATTCTCGACGTAGGCGCCCATGCGGGCCATGCGGTCCATGTTCGGCGTTTCCAGGAACTTGACCTTGCCCAGGAAACCCATGAAATCGTAGCGATGGTCGTCGCTGAGAATGAAGACGACGTTGCGCGGTTTGGCGCCGGGCGTCCGGCGCACCTTCTTCTTCGACATCGCGCCGGCCGAAACCAAACGGGGCGCCAACAACGCCGCACCGGCCGACCAGAGAAAACTCCGCCTCGAGAGCTCATCCTGTTTCATAGCGATACCTTTCTGTGATTGCACAACCAGGTCGCGTAGCTGCCAAACGCTTCGGGTCTGAAGCCGCATGGGCTGAAGCCCATCCTACCTACTTCACGCAAGTGTAGGGTGGGTCCTTGACCCACGCGTCCCTGCATGCGGACCATTACGCGTGGGTTGAGAACCCACCCTACCGCTGGCGCCCATCGTTTGGCGTTTGTCATTTTCGTCACTGGGGTTTCCTGCGGATTTCGCACTTCGCCCGTCGTTACACGCCGCTGAAGGCGGAGAACCCGCCGTCGACCGGCACAACCACGCCGCTGACGAACGTACTGGCGTCGCTGACGAGCCAGAGCAGCGTCCCGATGAGGTCTTCCGGATCGCCGAAGCGATTCATGGGCGTGTGGTCGATGATCGTCTTGCCCCGGGCCGTCAGGTCGCCCGTCTTCTCGTCAGTCAACAAGAAACGGTTCTGTTCGGTCAGGAAGAAGCCCGGCGCGATGGCGTTGACCCGAATCTCGGGCGAGTGACGCTGGGCCATGTAGGTCGAGAGCCACTGGGTGAAATTGCTGATGGCCGCCTTGGCGCCGGAATAGGCCGCGATATTGGTCAGCGGACGAAACGCATTCATCGAGGAGATGTTGATGATGCATCCCTGGCCGTTCTCGGCCATGTGCTTGCCGAAGATCTGGCTGGGAATGATCGTGCCCATGCAGTTCAGGTCGAACACCATGCGAATCGCATCCTCGGGCAGATCGAAGAACGTCGCAGGCGGAACGCACGTCGCCTCCTTCTTGTTGCCGCCGGCCCCGTTGATCAGCACGTCGATCTTGCCCAGGCACTCCAGGGCGCAGCCGAAGGCGTCCTGCACCGTGCCGCGCTCCAGCACGTTGATCTTGACCGGCAGAGCGAATCCGCCTTCGCCCTCGATCTCCTGGCACAACTCCTGGGCCCGTCTCTCGTCGTAATCAGCGACGCAGACCTTCGCGCCGCGTGCCGCCAGCGCCCGGGCCATCGCCCCGCAGAGCACCCCGGCGCCGCCGGTGATCACGACCGCCTTGTCCTTTACGTCAAACAAATCCTTCATCGTAAGCCTTTCGAAAGTGCCGAAGCGTTCGCTTTCGCGCTGCCAATGCCGCGTCCGGGTCCATCGTTCTCATCGGGCCCGAATCGCACAACCGCCTCCGACTATACACCAGCGCCGCCACGATTTCAACGCTCCGCCGCCCCCGGCGGAATCGCGCAGGGGCGCCTTTTTCGCTTATGTCCGGTTCGAGGAGGCGGGATGGGCTTTGGCCCGTGCTGGCGCACTCAATGCTGTGGTCCGCAATAGGAGCAGTAGGTTCGGTCGGTCTCCCAGACGGTGATGCAGTGCAGGCGGGCCGGCGCGAGCTTGTCGGCCAGGTGCTCCCAGGCAAAGGTGGCGAGGTTTTCGACGGTGGGGATCATCTCGGTGAAAGCGGGCACGTCGACGTTGAGGTTCTTGTGATCCACAATCTGGATCAGCTCGGCATCGACGACTCGCTCGAATTCGCCGATTCTCAAATCCGGCCCGTCGGCGGGGGTCTTGGCGGTGACCTCCACGATATAATTGTGTCCGTGCCCCGCGGGGTGGGCGCACTTGCCGAAGACCGCGTAGTTCTCCGACTCCGACAGCCGCTCGTTCCATAGCTTGTGCATGGCGGCGAACTCGAACTTCTCGCTGAAGTACATCATGCCTGGATCGGTTGTGTCCATCGTAAGGGTCCTGAAGGGATTGAGCTTGAGACTGAGCCTATTGATGCCGGCCGAGCCGAATTTATCGGACAATTGCTCGCGGGCCAGGCGAAGCATCTGCGCCAGGGCTTTCAGGTCAACGTGCTCGCCCCGGCGCCAATGGTTGCGAATCTGCTCGGCAAACACCGGCACGGCGAACTCGCGAACCCGATCGTCGATCTCCGTTACGTTGATGACGAAGCCGGTCTCGGGATCCACGGACCCGACAAGCTCGACGGTCAGTTCCAGGAAAACAGCCAGTCCCGCACCGGCCGGCCTGGAGCTGTATGAATTGCAGCCCTCCTCGACGCCGTCGACGAAAGGATCCACCGAAAACCGTACCTGTCTGCCTAAATGCACCATAAAGCAAAAGAAGAAGCGTCAAGCGTGAAGCGTGAAGCAACGGCTGTTACGAGATACGCTTCACGCTTCACGAACAACGCACTTTCTATTTTTCCTTACGTTGTTCCGTGGTGCATCAGGCTGAGCACCTCGTTGCGGCTGCGTGCGTCCTTCTTGAAGAGGCCGCGAAGCGCCGAGGTGACCATGGTCGAGCCGGGCTTGCGAATGCCGCGAATGGTCATGCAACTGTGCGAAGCCTGAAGCACGACGGCCACACCCATCGGCTTGAGGTTCTCCATCAGGAAATCGGCGATCTGCCCGGCCAGTCGCTCCTGGGTCTGGAGCCGATGGGCGAAGCAATCCACAATCCGAGCCAGCTTGCTGACGCCGAGCACCTGCCCCGTCGGCAGGTACGCCACGTGCGCCTTGCCGATGAACGGGAGCATATGGTGCTCACATATCGAGTAGAAGGGAATATCGCGGAGCAGAACGATCTCGTCGTACTTCTCGGTGAAAACGCTCTTGAGGTGAACGTTGGGGTCCTCGAACCCTCCGCCGAGCAACTCGCCGTACATGCGGGCGATCCGGTCGGGCGTGTCGCGCAGCCCTTCCCGCTCGATATCTTCGCCGACGGCAAGCAGAATCTCTTCCACCGCCTTTCGGATTCGCTCGCTGTCAATTTTCTTAGGTTTCTTCGTCATGGTATACCAGCTTGTCCTTTGTCCGTCCGGGGCAAGCCTCGAACGGGTTTCGTTTTACTTCTTGGTTACGAGATTTATGAGATAGGTTGTAAGCAGGCGGACTCCGAAGCCGGTGGAGCCGGCTGCGGCGTACTCGTTGCCCTTCTGCAAAATGTCCATGCCGGCAATATCGAGATGGGCCCACGTCGTCTCGCCGACGAACTGCCGCAGGAAGGCCGCGGCCGTGCAGGCCCCGCCGTAGCGACCGCCGATGTTGCGCAGGTCCGCGATCTTGCTCTTCATCTCCTCGGCGTACTCGTCCCCGCTGGGCAGGTGCCAGAGGTTCTCGCCGCTTTCATCGGCGGCCCGCCGGAGCTTCTCGATCAGATCGTCGTCGTTGCCCATCAGACCCGCTTTGTGCTTGCCCAGCGCGACCATGCAGGCGCCCGTCAGGGTCGCCACGTCGATAATCACCTCGCGTTTCTGCTGGGCCGCATAGACCAGCGCGTCGCACAGGATCATGCGCCCCTCGGCGTCGGTGTTGAGCACCTCGACTGTTTTGCCGCTGTAGGTGGTGACGATATCGCCGGGCCGATAGCTCGTGGCGCTGGGCAAATTTTCGGCCGACGGGATCAGGCCCCACACGCTCACCGGCAGGTCCAGCTCGGCCACGGCCTTCATCACGGCCAACACGGCGATGCCGCCGCTCTTGTCCAGTTTCATCTGGTCCATGTCCTGGGATGGCTTGATGCTGATGCCGCCGGAATCGAACGTGATCGCCTTGCCCACCAGCGCGACCGTCGGCGCGCCCTTGGCCGGCTTTTTCGTGGGGGTGTGCTTGAGGATAATGAACCTCGGCTCGCTGCGGCTGCCCGCGCCGACGGCGAGAATCCCGCCCATCTTCGCGGCCTCGAGCTTCTTCTTGTCGTAAACGGTGCAACTGAGCGTCTTGAGCGGCCTGGCCATCTCCCGCGCGGCCTTCGCCAGCGTCGGCGGGTTGATGACGTTGGCCGGCCGGTTGGCCATCGTCCGGGCGTAGCTCTGGGCCCGACCGACGACCGCCCCGGCGCAGAGACCTGCCTTCAGGGCCTTGATGCACGACGAACGCGGGTCCACCAGCTCGACCTTGAGCGTTGCGAGCCGGCCGTTCTCGCTGCAAGTCACGAACTCATCGTAGCGATAGCTGCCGAGGTACGCCCCTTCGGCCATCGCCTGGCCCTGGGCCGCTTCATCGAGCGTGCCGTCGGCGGGACGGTGCAAAGCCAGTGCAATGGTCTTGAGCTTCATCCCGACGGCCTTGTGGGCCGCGGTGGCCGCCGCCTTGCGGATGGTGTCGGCCGTAACGGCCTTCTTCTCGCCCAAGCCGATCAGCATCACGCGCTCGGCGGCAATCGTGCCGCCGCTGTAAATCACAGCGTGCGTTTTGGGTTTGCCCTTGAAATCGCCCAGCTTGATCAGCCGGCCGATCGCTCCGCCGAGCTTCTTGTCGAGCTCCCGCAGGACCGGGTCCAGAGCCTTGGCGTCGGAGCACCGACCCACCACGAGCATATCCGTCTTGCACTCGGCAAGCTCGGCCTTTTTCGTCTTAACGCTAACATCGATGATCTGCTTCATTTCTTCCTTGTCCTATTGTGGTTTGTCGTCAATCTCTCGTGCCGTTCTTGGCCCGGTGCCTCAGGTAGCTCTCGATAAACGGTTCCAGATCGCCGTCGAGCACGGCGTCGACGTTGCCGGTCTGGTGGTTGGTGCGGTGGTCCTTGACCATCTGGTACGGCTGGAGCACGTAGCTTCGGATCTGGTTGCCCCAGGCGATTTCGCCCTTGTCGCTGTAGAGCTTGGCCACCTCGGCGTCGCGTTTCTGCTGCTCGAGCATGTAGAGCCGCGACTTGAGCACCTTCATGGCCTGGGCCCGGTTCTTGTGCTGGCTGCGTTCGTTCTGGCACTGCACGACGATACCGGTCGGCAGATGCGTGATGCGCACGGCCGAGCTGACCTTGTTGACGTGCTGGCCGCCGGCGCCGCTGGCCCGGTAGAAATCGACCCGCAGGTCGTCGTCGTTGAGCTCGATATCGATGTCCTCTTCGAATTCCGGCGTCACGTCCACGGCCGCAAAGCTCGTGTGCCTCCGGCTCTGCGAATCGAACGGGCTGATGCGAACCAGTCGGTGCACGCCGATCTCGCAGGAGAGCTTGCCGAACGCAAACGGACCGACCACTCGCAGCGTAATCGAGCGGATGCCCGCCTCTTCGCCCGGCGTGATGTCCAGCTCCTCGTATTTGAACTTATTCGTCTCACAATACCGCGTGAACATGCGCAGCAGCATGTTGGCCCAGTCGCAGCTCTCGGTCCCGCCAGCCCCGGCGTGGATCCCCAGGAAACAGTTCTTCATATCCTCGGGACGCGAGAGCAACCCCTGAAGCTCGATCCGTTCGCATCGCTTCTCCAGCGCGCCGACGTCCTGCTCGAGCTGGGCCAGCTCCTCGGCATCGCCCTCTTCGATCGCCAGTTCGTACAGCTCCGCCAGGTCCTTAACCTCGCACTGCAGCTCTCCCACCGGCTCGACCACCGATTTCAGGGCGCTGAGCCGGCTGGCCGTGACCTGGGCCGCCTCGGGGTGGTCCCAGAACCCCGGCTGAGACATCTGCTTTTCACACTCTTCTAATTGCGCCTGCTTGCTCGGCAAGTCAAAGCCAGTCCCGGATTTTTGCGACCCGGGCCTCAAGCGCTGCGATGACCGTCTTTAGTTCTGCAACTTCCATAATACCTCGCCAATTCTAGTTTTGAGTTTCGAGTTTTGAACTGAAAAATAGGCTTGGGCCCATGCGGCGTAACCCGGTCTGCTCGGCGGACCGAAATCCCCAAGCCCCATTCGATCAAAATCGCCTTATACCACATTCGCCCGTCAGATGCAACGCCATAACGCCGCGCCAAGCGTATCTCGTATCTCGTATTGCGTATCTCGTATCTCGGCAGGTCCCGGCGCGCCGGGATGCGGGTCTGCCCGAGATACGCTTCACGAACAATGCGACGACTCACAATTCAACGACCACACGCGGGCTCGGCTTGAAACCGATGCGATGGGCAATCACCTCGACCGGCCCGGACGCTTTGATGCTCGCCGGACCGTCGTAAATCGCCCATGGGGTGTTGTCTTTCTGCGCTTTGGCTGCCGTCGCACCAGCGGGTCTCACACGAAAGCCGATCGCTGCGCCTTGGGTTTCGCAGGAAATGGTAAGCCTGTAGGTTCTGGCGCCGACGGGATCGAGGCGCACCGCCGGCGTCGCGGTGGTCGGCTGCTTTCCCTCGGGCCGGTAGACACGCGTGCGAACCAGCTCGTCCTCGGGCATATCCAGCGGATCGTCGCACATTTCGATCCAGGCATCGAGGGCCGTACGCATCTCCGACATTTTCTCAACGTGCTTCGGGTCGGAGGCGAGGTTGTGGATCTCGAAGGGGTCGGCGTGCGTGTCGTAGAATTCCTCCATCGGCTTGCATTGGGCGGAAAACTGCCACTGGTCCTCCGCCAGGGCGTCCTCGTCGATCATGCGATTGAGCTCCTGCATGATGGCCTGGCGGTCCCGGTACGAGAGCGGCTTGATGTAAGGCTCATTCGGTCGATAGTTGCGCACGTAGCGGAATCTCTCGTCGCGCACGGCGCGGATCGTCTCGCGATTTTCGCCGTTGCGATCCCGATGAAAATACACATAGTTGCGCGGGGCCCCGGCCTGGTCGCCCAGGAAGGGAACACCGTGCACGTGCTTGGGCACCTCGACCCCGGCCAGCGAGAGAACGGTGGGCCCGAAATCGACGAAGCTCACGAGCCGGTCGCTCGTGGTGCCGGCGTTCCGACCGCCGGGGTGCCGCACGATCAGCGGCACGCGCGTCCCGGAGTCGTATACCCAGCGCTTGCTGCGCGGCAGGCCGTCGCCGTGATCGCTGTAGAAGAAGACGATGGTCTTTTCCAGCAGGCCGTCGTCTTCGAGCTGTTCCAGCAGGTTGCCGACCTGGACGTCCAAGGCCGCGATGTTGTCGTAGTGCTTGGCAAGGTCGGTCCGGATGGCCGGCGTGTCCGGGTAGTACGGCGGCACGGGAACCTTCTGCGGATCGACCACCTTGGGCGAGCGTCCCTTGCCGAACACGCCTGATTCGTGCGTCACGGTGAAGTTGAAGACGGAAAAGAACGGTTGGCCCGCACCGCGCTTGCGCCAGTGGGCCTGGCGCGACGATTCGTCCCAGGCGGTAACCGGGGCGCGGAATTGATAGTCCTGCTTCACGTTGTTCGAGCAGTAGTAGCCGGCCAGGCGGAGATACTCGGTAAAACAGCGAACCTCGGCCGGCGGAACGGCCTCGTAGAGGGGACGCGTCGTCGCGAAAGCACGCGTGGCGGGGTCTTTGATCTCCTTCAACGCGCTGGTGCGCGCGAGATTGCGCATTTGCAGGGCATAGGTCGAGGTGGGATACATGCCCGTGATCAGTGCGTGCCGGCTCGGCGCGCATACGCCCGTGGTCGCAAAGGCGCCGGTGTAACGCACGCCCTCGCGCGCGAGGCGGTCGAGATTGGGCGTGGGAACGGTCCTGTCGCCGTAGCAGCCGAGGTGGGGCGACATGTCTTCGCAGGTAATCCAGAGGATGTTGGGTCGTGACTCGTTCCGTTGTGACGTCGCAGCCGGAGAGAGAACGGGTCTCGCTGCCGTCAGGAAACCGGCGGCGGTCATGGCGCTGACTTTCAGGAATTCGCGTCTGATCATCTGTTTCATTTCGTCCCTTTGGAAATAGAATGCCTTGCAGGTTTGGCGAGAGGTCCGGCGGTTTCAGGAGCCGCCATAGAATACGAGATCGTCATAGGTGCGTTTGTCGGCGCGCTTCTGCTGGTGGTCCTCGAGCTTGCCATGGAACTCGCAATGAAAGAACCGGCTGTCGCGGATGGGCCCCGGCATCTGTTCACTCTTTCCGGCGCGCCGGGAGGGTCGCCCGATTGCGGAGAGCCATCGCCAAGCTTCGCTTGACGCTGCCACCCGGCACATAGCGCCTACGGACAAGACCAGCTTATCTGCACCACAATCACAGGTCAAGCTGTAGTCCCGGCGCGCCGGGATTGCCCACGCGTGTGTGCTATCGCGTGAAGTGAATTGCCTGAAGCGTATCTCGTACAACCCGCTTCACGTTCCCTGGGTTGAGAACCTATCCTACGATTGCTCGCGAATCGTATCTCGCAAGAATCCACGCTTCACGAGATACGATTCACGAGCGACGCTTCACGCTTCTTCGATTTTGCTATGGTCGGCGTAACTGAATGTCGTCGATCAGGAGCATGCCTTTGCCGTCGGCCTGAGGGCTCTGGTGGTCGCCGACGCCGATGACCATCTTCTTGACGGCCCCGAGGTTTACGCCGGGCAATTCGCTCAGTTGGATATCCCAGGGCCTCCAGGCGTTGCCTGTGACGGCATCGGGAACGCCTGGATGATCGACAAAAGCGGTATGGCCGGCGGTATCTTCCAACGCGATATAAAGCGGCTGCGGCGCGTTGCTGGCAATACCGATGTCCTGCGAGGCGGTGAACGCCCCGGCGGGCGTGACGTTTCCGGTCGTGCCCACGTTGGAATACGTCGCCTCGGCGAACTGCCCGGCGACGTGGGAGCAGACGACCAGGCCGATGTACACGGGGTCGGTCATGGCGATGTTCGCCGATGAAGCGCTCGCATCGTCGGTCAGGGCACGCCAGGTTACGCCATCGCTGGAGCGTTCGGCCTTGAAGATGAATCCCTGGCGGCTCAGACGGATCCAGGTCGGCAGTCCCGGCGCGCCGGGATCGCCGACGTCGGTGGCCACGACGGTCGTGGTGTCCTCGCCGAGGTGCAGGCGCTGCGTGAGCCTGGTTCGCGGATCGGGTTCCACGAACAAGGTGGCGTTGGCGGCGCCGGGGTCGAGGGTATCGCGAATCATCACGCCGATGCGCGGGTCGCCATGGGTGGAGGGCACGATGTTGTCCACGCGCAGGGTGATCGAGCCGTTGCCGGTGAGCTGCTTGGGAGCGAAATGAAACTGGTCGGCGCCGCTCCAGATGTTGCTGCCGGCGCCGGTCATCGTATAGGTCCCGGCGGCCGCATCGTAGCTGAGCGAACCGGACGGATCGCGTCCCTTGTACCAGATCCGCAGCACTTGGACTCCTTGCCTCGTCCAGTTTTGGGCGGTGTTCCAGGTCCGCTCGGTCTCCGAGTAGAATGGTGTCTCGGTGTTGTCGTAGTACAGCGGCATGGCCTGCTCGCCGCCCTGGACGTCGGCGGTCTCGGTGAGGGTGCCTTCGAAATGGGGGCTGCCGTCGGTCCAGATGTCGTGCCCGACCGTCGCGCCGGTTTCGTTGCCGGGATTACCGGGCTCGGGCTGGGTGAAGCCGACGCCATCAAGCCAAAGCTCAAAGACGCGCCGGCCTATCTCATTCGTGTAGCTCTCGAAGTCCTCAACGATCAGGTAGTCGGCGACAGTAAAGTTCCAGGTGCGACCCTGGCTGACGGTTCCGTCGACCGCGACTTCATCGATGCGCCAGAAGTAGGCGGTGCCCCAGGCGAAGCCTTCGGGCGGGCTGTAAATCACGGCGGTCTGACGGCCGCGATAGATGCCCGTGTCGTCGGAGGCGTCGGCGGCCTTGACGGCGTCCTTATCGTCGCCGAGGTACACGTCGTGTTCGACGGCGCCGTCGCCGGCGTTCCAGCGAAGGGTCGTGACGCTCTCGATATCCACTGTGGCGTTATGGGCCGGCTCGGGGTCCCAGGCCAGCAGCGGATTGCCCCGCATGGCCTCGGCCAGCTCCTCGGGCGTCAGCGCCTTGCCGTAGACCCGCACGTCGTCGATCAGCGCGTCCAGGGGCCGGGTGCCGGTCGTACCGCTGAAGTGGTTGCCGATGGCGATTTTCAGGCCGGGATTGGTGGCGACGGCCGCGCCGCCCTTGGCGCCCCGGCCGACCTCCACAGCGTCCTTGTAGAGGACCATCGCGGCGCCGTCCCAGGTAGCGGCGGTGTGCGCCCACTCGCCGGCCGCCAGACCGCCGGACGAGGCGACCAGAGTAGCGGTGTCCTGGCCCTCGTCGGTCTTGAGGCGGAAGCGCAACACGTAGTCGGCCCCGCTGGCGACGGTGCTGAGCATCCACAGGTGATCGTTGGTGCTCGTGCCGGTGGCCTTGGTAATGATGCGTCCGTCATTCTGCGAGAAGCTTTCGGGCTTGACCCATGCGGCCAGGGTAATGGCGCCGCCGGCGACGTCGAAGGCCTCTGCCAGAACGCCATCGCTCGTATTGCCATACTCCAAGTCCAGGGCGCCGCCGTCGAGGCCCTCGACCCACTGCGACTCACCGAGCACGGTGCCGTGGTGGCCGTGGCCTGACCAGTCGACCGCCGTCTGGCCCTCGCCTTCGTCCAGCGTCCACCAGCCCAACAGACTGGCGTCTGTGACGGGCACGTCCGGGATGGTCGAGAAGCTCCAGACCTCGCCGGCCACGCGGGTGTCGTCGGCGGCGACTTCATCGACCCGCCAGTAGTAGGTCTTGCCGTTTTCGAGATCTCCGGGGGCATACGGCGTTTCCATCACCTTGCCTTTGAACGTGTCTCCGGTGCCGTTGGCGACCTCGTCGGCGTCCGCGCCGAAGTAGACCTCGTGCGAGAGGCCGTTGAGGCCCGCCATCCACGTCAACTCAAGGTCTTGAGGACGGATGAACCGGGCGCCGTCGGCGGGAGCCGGGGTCCAGGCGGCCGCCGGGGCGGCGGTGAAGCTCCAGACCTCGCCCGTGTGAACCGTCGTCATATCGAACTCGACTTCATCGACGCGCCAGTAATACGTCGCGCCGGCCTCCAGACCGCCTCCATACCAGAGCATGCCAATCGGCGTCGGCAGGCCCGCGAGATCGGCCTCGCTCAGCTCGGGGCTCGTACCGACGTAGACGCGGTGAAGCGAGGCCGTGACGCCCGCCTGCCACTGCAGCAGCGGCGTGATCACGCCGATCGTGCCGTCGGCCGGGTCCGGTTCCCACGCCTGGAGCCGCGGAACCGGAACGAATTCGAACAGTTCCTTCATATCACCGGCCGAGAGCGCCCGTTCATAGGTTCGGACCTCGTCGATCGAACCGTACCAGCCGCAATCGCCGCAGGCGGGACGATTGCCGATGAGAACGCTGGTGCTGTTGGTGCTGTGCTGACCGGCCGGAACGTCGGTTGTCTTGCTGACTCGAAGATCGCCGTTTATGTAGAGCTCCATCGCCTGGCCCGGCCGATACACACCGGCTACGTGAATCCATTCGTCCCACGGCAAGGGGGCTGAATCGTGCAGGCTTATGACGTCATTGCCGTTGCTGGAGACCTGAAATGTGCCTGGAGTAGCAACGCCGTCCACCTCCCTTTCGGTATTCAAAGACCAGGACCGGCGCCCGCCTCCATCCATTTTGGAAATGATGCGCGCGTTTTTGGCGCCGTGGACGGAACTGGTGCTATCCAGGTAGACCCAGGCAGCCAGCGTCATCTCACCGTCCATTTGCAACTCCGGCGGATCCCCGACATCGATGTTGTCGCCACCGCCTCCGGCAAACACCATCGCGCTGCTGGCGTAAGCGAATCGATCCTCGCCCGGTGTCACGTCGCCGTTGACGGTCCCGTGCAGATCGGAGCCGCTGGCATCCATCGCGTCCCCATCCAGGGGCCAGTAGCCCACCAATCCGCTGGTGATGTCACCAAACGCAACGCCTCCTGCCAGACCCAACACGAGCACGACAGCCACACAAAGTTTTTTCCCGTACATGGTGTCCTCCTCTTCAATCGAGTTGCGATACAGATCTCCGTCCCGGCGACTCACGCCGAAACGCAATTTGAATCAAAGATCAAAAATGAGGAAGTCATCCCGGCACGCCGGGATTCCACAATTTTGATTTTTGCTGTTTGCATTTTGATATATTTCTCTGTTCTTCGTTCACTCAAGGCGGTTTCTGGCGATGAAGTGTTCTATGAGCCACTTCAGGTCTTCGTTGCCGGGCGAGTTGATGTACATCCCGGAATGGGAGGCCGGGTTGTCGGCGTTCTCCGCAATGGCTTCCTGGGTCCGCTTGTCGCGCCACGTCTGCCGGCCGGCGTGACCGTCGGCGAAGCCGAAGGTGCTGGACTTGTTGTGGTAGGACGCCAACGGATCGTAGAACATCCAGCTACCGGGGTTGTCGAGGCGGTTCTCGCCGCTGCGGAACCGCAGGTGCCATCCTCCCTCGTTCTCACCATACTGGCTGCCGTTGTGCTCCTCTTCGACGAAGACGTAGTACAGCGCCGCATTCTTGACTTCCTGCATCTTGCAGTAGGGGCGGTACCCCTGGCTGCCGGTGCGCACGTACCCAAAGGCGTACGATATGCTATAGCTTCGCCAGCAGTCTCGCGGGGGCTTCCTCGTACTTTTGCGGTTGTCACCGGGACAGTGATACACGTCCACATCCTCGACGTATTTCCACAGCGTCCCGGCCTGAATGCCCCGGTAGCGGTCGTGGTCCGTGATGTAGGCCGGGGCGGGATTGTGGGGCAGGTCGTTGCCCGCGGCGTCCTTCGGTCGGCACACCCAGGGGGTCGGTTCCCCTGCTGCATCGTAGCAGGCGCGGTTGTTGATCAGGAACCCGTCGCTGTCGTCGGCGTACATGATCCAGCCGGCCAGGAGATTCCTCTGGTTGGCCACGCAGACCGCGCCGGTGGCGATCTTTTTGGCGGTGCTCAGAGCCGGCATGATAACGGCCATCAGGATCGCGATGATCGCAATCACGACCAGCAGCTCGATCAGCGTAAACCCAGCTTTTCTCGACATGAAGAGGCCCTCGCAGCTTGCCCGGCTGTCACATCCTGCAACACCTCCCCAGGATGCACGCAGTCCGGTGCACGGCACCAGTTGACCCTACTCATATCACCGAAACCCGAGGTCATGGAACTCGGGCAAATAGCCTGGTACGCACAAGATGCCCATGCTACGATCCGCACATGTGTAGCACCCTATAGTATCCCAGAATCACCGGCCGCAGACAAGCCCAAATCGTGACGCCTCCCCACATTTCCCCCCGAAAATCAAAGCCGCAAACGTGGCCCCCTCATCGCCAAGCCCTTCGGCCTTGACGCTGCCACCCGCCGGAAGACTAAGAATAGGCAAGCCACCCCGGCGCGCCGGGGCAATTTTGCTTCTTGATCTTTACCTTTTGATCTGCCTTGCGTGTCTATATCCTCAGAAAGATCCTCCGGCGGTACATCCACAGCACGATGAGCCAGAGGACGATCAGGACGGCGAGGCGCTCCAGGATCGGCGCGTAGGCGACGCCGAAGCTCTCGAACACGTGCAGGCCGAGGTGTCGCCTGACGTTGTCGCGGATGAACCCGGTCATGAGCTGCCACAGGCAATAGAACGTAATCGGATTGAGGCCGACGACCACGAAGGGAAAGGCCCAGCGTTTCCGGCGCCCCCATTCGACAATGGCGACGAAGCCGGCCAGAACGATCGTGACCCAGCCACCGCTGGAGATCGTCCAGGAGGGCGTCCAGATGCGCTTGACGATCGGGCAGAGCCCCGCCATGGCCATCGCCTGGCCGAGGACGATCCCCACCGCCCCGAACAGGACGAGGCGCTTGAGCTTCTTTGTCATCGGGCGAGGGCTGCGAAGCAACTGACCCGCCAGCAGGCCGAAGATCATCGTCGCCATCGCTGGGACGAAGTTCAGCGTCTGATAGCCGCCTCGGCTGAAGACGAAGGGCTCCTGACGCGGGAAGAGGTTGAGGAACCAGCGGTCGAACGTGGCGGCAAAGTTGGCGTTCTTCTCCCAGTGGGCGGCAAAGCCGCTCAGATGCGTCCAGTCGGCAGGCACGCCGACGCTCTGCCAATCGAATTCCGCTGGCGGCAGCGGATGCAGCGCGAACGCCAGCCAGCAGACCAGCAGGATCGCGCCGGCGGCTATCCATTGCGTGCGCCGCCGGGAGAACGCCAGCAGAAAGACGACGGGATAGCCCAGGCCGATCTGCGCCAGCACGTTCGTGAAGACCCAGACCGTCCGCCGGCTCCAGGCCGACGTCAGAAAGACCGCCAGCAGCACCAGGGCCAGCGCCCGCCAGAGAGCGTGGGCGAACATGTAGGCGAAGCTCTGGCCGCGAGCGCGGCGATTGGCGACGGACCAGGGCAACGCCACGCCCACCATGAACATAAACGCCGGTTGGATGATGTCCCACAGCGTAAAACCCGCCCATTGCGCGTGCTCTGTCTGATGCCCGATGAACTGCCAGACGTTACTGTCGGGAAACTGTCGAGCCACCTTCGCCAGGCCAAAGCCCGCCGATGCCATCATCAGCATGATCGCGCCGCGATAGGCGTCCAGCGACACCAACCGCTCGGGCCGTCCGCTCTGCGCCTCGGAGGGAACGTCGTGGTTGAGATTGCGAATGCTCATGCGTAAAAGTCCTCACTGCCACTGAGATTATCCGGCACGAACGCGTCCGTCGGCACATCATGATTCACACCAGCGACGGCGTTACGACGGCGCATTCCAGATCCAGGATGCCGCTGATGAGGCCCGGGTCAGACAAGGGCGTTAGTATAGCAATCGACGGTCGCTTGGGCATCGGGCAAAATCTGCCGCTTGACGGTGGGGTTCGCCCAGCGGTTGCCTCGCCTGCCAGGGTGGCAGAGCGATGGTGGCAGGCTGCAATTTTGCCAGAGTCCGCCGGGCGTGCAAGCGAGGGCGTAAAACCTTTTCTGAAAGTGACTTACGTTGCTTCTGCACTGATTTTCGGCTTCTGGCACAATATTTGCATCTTTGTGTGACGACGGAAAACGTATGGTTGCTCAATGGGCACAACTCGATGAAGTGAACGTTCTGGCCAGTGCAGCGGACTGGGCTTGGCCGCAGGCGGTGCGCAATCTCTTTCAGCCGCGCGGCGTGAATCTCATGGTCGCCCAGGACGCCGAGGATTTTGTCCACATCATCGGACGGCGCCGCATCCACGCCACCATCGTCGATATGGACGCCCAGCGCCCCAGCGGGCTGGCCACGGTCAAGATCATCCGCATGGACTATCCGCTGGTCCCGTGCATCCTGCTGACGCGAAACGCCGATCAGGACGTGCTGGGCAAGGCCTTGCAACTCGACGTCTTCGGCGTCGTCGGCAAGCCGGTGAACATGGACATCCTGCGCGAATTGCTCAACCGGGTTTTTCTCAAGAAATACAACAGCAACATCTTCTCAGGGTAGCGGCGTCGGTGCAAGGCGGCCTCCCGGAGACGGTGGAGAAGTCGATAACGAAGGAATATCAAACCTCTATCATGTTTTGAAAGGAGCACGGACAGATGAAGATTCGACCATTGGCAGATAAGGTGCTGGTTGAGCGCGTTGAGGCGGAGTCGACAACGGCCGGCGGGATCGTTCTGCCGGACGCAGCCAAGGAAAAGCCGCAGAGGGGCAAAATCGTCGGCGTTGGCGAGGGAAAGCTGCTCGAGGACGGCACCCGCAGGAAAGTCCAGGTCAAGAAGGGTGATCTTGTGCTGTTTACCAGCTACGCCGGAACAGAGATCAAGATCGACGACAAGGAATACTTGATCATGGACGAGTCGGACATCATGGCGGTCATCGAGAAATAAGCTGGCGGGATGTCTGCGGAACGGGTCATCCGCGAACCCATAGAACAGAAGGAGAAAGCAAAATATGGCAGCGAAAAAGATAGCATTTGGAACCGACGCACGCGGCGCCATCCGTGACGGCGTGAGCAAGCTGGCCAGCGCCGTCAAGATTACGCTGGGCCCGTGCGGCCGGAACGTCATCCTCGAAAAGTCGTTCGGCTCACCCACGGTCACCAAGGACGGCGTCACCGTCGCCAAGGAGATCGAACTGGAAGACGCCTACGAGAACATGGGCGCCCAGATGGTCAAGGAAGTCGCCAGCAAGACCAGTAAGGACGCCGGTGACGGCACCACCACCGCCACCATCCTGGGCGAGAGCATCTTCGAGGAAGGACTCAAGAATATCACCGCCGGCGCCAACGCCATGCAGGTCAAGCGCGGGATCGAGACCGCCGTCGAAGCCATCATTGAGAAGCTTCACACCATGAGCCTGCCGGTCGAGTCCACCAAGCAGATCGAACAGGTCGCCACCTGCTCGGCCAACCAGGACGTCGAGATCGGCAAGAAGCTCGCCGAGGCGATGGCCAAGGTCGGCAAAGACGGCGTCATCACCGTCGAGGAAGGCCAGTCCCTGGAGACCACCGTCGACCTGGTCGAGGGCATGCAGTTCGACAAGGGATATCTGAGCCCGCACTTCGTCAACAACGTCGAAGAGATGACGGTCGTGCTGGACAAGCCCTACGTGCTGGTCCACGAGAAGAAGATCAGCTCCGTCAAGTCGCTGGTCCCGCTGCTGGAGAAGGTGGCCAAGCAGGGCAAGCCGTTGCTGATCATCGCCGAGGACGTCGAGGGCGAGGCCCTGGCGACGCTGGTGGTCAACAAGCTTCGCGGCGTGCTCCAGGTCGCCGCAGTCAAGGCCCCCGGATTCGGCGACCGCCGCAAGGCGCTGCTCAGTGACATCTCCGTGCTCACCGGTGCCGAGCCGATCTTCGAGGACCTGGGCCTGCAACTGGAGAACATCGAGCTGACGCAGCTCGGCCGGGCCAAGCAGATCACCATCGACAAGGACTCCACCACGATCATCGAGGGCGGCGGAGCCACCGAGGCGATCAAGGGCCGCATCGAGCAGATCAAGGCCGAGATCGACAACTCCACCAGCGACTACGACATCGAGAAGCTCCAGGAACGTCTGGCCAAGCTGGCCGGCGGCGTCGCTCAGATCAATGTCGGTGCGGCCACCGAGGCCGAGATGAAAGAGAAGAAAGCCCGCGTCGAGGACGCTTTGCACGCCTGCCGCGCTGCGGCCGAGGAAGGCATTCTCCCCGGTGGCGGCGTCGCCATGCTGCGAGCGCTTTCGGCCCTGGATAAGGTCAAGGCCAAGGGCGACGAGGCCGTCGGCGTCGATATCGTCCGCCGCGCCGTGTTCGCTCCCATCAAGCAGATCGCCAAGAACGCCGGACTCGACGGTTCCATCGTCGCGCAGAAGGTGATCGAGAGCGACGACGACCGCTTCGGATACAACGCCCTGCGCAAGCAGTACGGCGACATGATCAAGTTCGGCGTCATCGTGCCGACCAAGGTCGAGCGCACCGCCTTGCAGAACGGCGCTTCCATCGCCGCCCTGCTGCTGACCACCGACGCCGTCGTCAGTGAAATTCCCGAAAAGAAGGAAAAGACACCGATGCCTCCCGGCGGCGGTGGAATGTACTAACAGACGAACGCCGAGCGGGTCCCTCAGGGGACCCGCTTCTTTTTCATCGGCGATCCTTTGAGAGGTGTCTGAGATGCCGTTTCGCTTCTACTCCAACGCGCTTTCGCAGGCCTCGCGGACGGTCGCCGCGAGCATCATGGTTGTGGGCCTGCTGCTGATCGGCTTCGCGGTGCTCATCGCCGCCTTGCCGGAGTTTTTCGCGTACCTGGCTGCCGGGGTGTTCTTCTTCGCCGGCATCGGTTGCGGCGTCACCGCCGTCAAGATCTTCTGGACCCAGCAACGCCTCGACCGCATGACCTCCGACGACGCCGGCGCCTACCGAAAAAACGTCCGCATCCACACCGAAGACCACCAAGACCTCTAATCTCCCGCAGTCCGCGAAGCCTCACAAACACGAAGGCGACCGCCAACACGGGTACCGTGCCGCCGCAATTCCCCCTCCCGACAACACGGATGTGTCAAGTGTCAAGCCTTGACCCCCTGCCCCCCCTGCCCCAGCCAAGGCTCTGGCTTGTCCCTTGATGCAGCTTTTTCGAACTGTTCGAAGTTTCTTTGCGAAACGGCGAATCGCGTCACGTTGGTACTTGACAGGGAGTGACAATTTAGGTAGAATGGTTTGCGCTTGGCCTCGTGTAGGCGTGGGGGGGACGAGGTGTGACTTTACCGACTCAATTTACTGGAGGAGATGAACATGCAAGTTCAGCACAGGGCGTTATTTGTGATTGTAGCGGTGATGTCTGTGGGCATGGCGGCCGGCTCCGCCTCGGCGGGGGTAACCTACGGCCTGAAATCTCTGGCTCCCGGCGGCAGCGTTCCTTCCGCGGCACCGACCCACCTTTTCTGCTTCGACGACAACACTGCCGGGTCTCTTGTCGATATCGGTGCCGTGCAGGTCAGCGGCCAGGATATCGACGCGGACGCTTTGGCCTGGTCGCCCACGCATGGGTTGCTGGGTTTTCAGTTGGGCGGCGCTGCGGCACCTGCTTCGTCACTGCTCTCGATCGACCGTACGACAGCCGTGGCCACCCAGATCGGCAGCCCATTGGCCGGACGTGACATTCGCGGAGCCGTCTTCACTGCAACGGGAGATCTGTGGGTGGCGGACGCCGCACAGGACCAGTTGCTTAAGATCGACCCCGCCACTGCCAACACCCTGGCCACAGTAGACCTCGCACTGTCGGGCACCGCGTTTGACCTCTCTACCGTGACGGATATCGCCGAGCGCAACGACGGTTCTGTCTACCTGACCAGTCTGTCTGACGTGTACACCGTGGATATCACAACCGGCGTATTGACTCTGGAGTACGAGCTCAACGACGCTGACAACGCGCTGGCGGGTGCGTCATTCTCTACGGATGGCCCGGACAATATTCTCTTCGGCTACGAGATCAACGGCCTTGACGACATCTACCGCTACGACGTGGACAGCGACTATGCCCGTAGCGCGTTCCAAACGGGTATTATCCCTTCGTTCAATTCCGGTCGCGGCGACCTCGCCACGGTAACACCCGTGGTGCCGGCGCCGGGCGCCGTGCTATTAGGCAGTTTGGGCGCCGCTTTCGTCGGCTACCTCCGCCGACGCAAGACACTGTAGAGAATCGAAATAACCATTCGTTTCTCCAGGGCTGCGACCACCATATCGCAGCCCTTTTTCGTTTCGTCCGACCGGAACCAAGAGCAGCAGACCAACGTATCGATTCACCACTGCAGCGCCTGTGGAAATCGCATTCAACCGTTGGGGATCTGTCCCTGTCACGTTCGCACGCTTGGCGCAACTCATCGATTTCTGCGATCTCGACGCGGCTGTCCCGCTCCAGGTACAAGCGGACTATCGTGTTGGGCGATGATCGCTCGACTCGAAGAAAAACCTGGTTCACACAGAAATCCGTGAGCCTGGAAGAGCTCCTCGAATTGAAGCTGTACTATCGAGTGCCGCGCATCGGTCATGGTCGGGTGCTTCCACATCGTGCGGGGGCGCGAAACGAGAGCCGGGACTTCCGACTTGTCACGGAAGGCCCGGCCCTGTCGTCACAACTATGTCATTGTACTTGCGCGGGGCCCTACTTAGCCTCGAGTTCCGCCAGCCGTGGGCCGCTGACGTCTTCGATGCGCAGGTTGCCGAAGATCACACGGTACAGACCGTTGTCCAGCTTCCACCGCACCAAAACCTTGTCGGCGTCGGCGGACGTGACCGTGTCGCCGTAGTACGCCGGCTCTTTGCCTTCCGCTTCGAGTCTGCTGACGTAGTTGGCGCCCAACTTCAGGCTCACCGCCCGATCGTCGTCGAATTGCACCTCCGCACCGCCGGCCAGCGTCCTCTCGTAGGCTTCGCCTACCTCGATGACAACATCTCGCACCGTCAGCCTGGTCGGATACGTCCCGCCGGAAAGCTCCGCGAAGTACGCCAGACCCTCGGCAAGCTGCGCGCCGCTCTCCAGCCGCCCGACCTGGATCTCGTACAGAAGCCCGTAGCCGTCCGGAATCGCGTTGGAAAAGGCTTCGGCATCCACCTCGGCGTCCCACTCGAAGTCACGGATCACCAGGGAGGTCGTTGCGTCGTTCTCTTCGTCGGTGATGTCCAGCGTCACTTCCACGGGCCAGCCGGTAGCCACGTCCACCCAGAGACGCCCCACGGCCGTGCCCGGCATCTCGTCCTCGCCGGCGTAGCCGATGAAACCTCCGCCGCCCGGGAAACCCGCCGACGGCGACAGGTCGCGAGACTCCAAGCCCTCGACCGTAATGCCGTCGATCTCACGGCGCCCCAGCGACGTATGGCTGCCCTGGAGAAACGCCTCGACCATGGTCTTCGGATCGCCGTTCTGCTGCCGAATCGCTTCGGTCAGCTCCACGACCGAGTACTTCTCTTGTGCGGGATACAGGGTCACGAAAGACTCCTCGCCGGTAAGCATAAACGACTGGATCATCAACACGTCGCCCATGTACGTGTCGGTTCGCGTTCCGTAATCGTCTGCTTGAATCCCCTCGATGCGCGCCTGAAAGTCCTGCCCGTGCCGCGAGCCGGACATCTCGGCCTTGTACACTACCGCTCTGACCGCGGCGACCTGCTGACGAACCTGGGCCCAGCTCACACCGCCGGTTCCCCTGAATGCCTGGAATCCTACGACCACACCGATCAAAACCACCGCCGCAACCGCCAACTTGCTCATCCTGTTCATGACCAATCTCCTGACTACGAATTGACGCTTCGTTTTCCTCGTTTCGAAAGGTTGGTCACCGAGAGCGTTGTCGATTCGGGCCATGACGCGCGGTGCCATCGTTTCATCGGTACCGATCGTGCGGCCTAAATCCTGCAGTCTGTTTTCCATTTTGTCGCTCATAGCTCAAGCCTCCCCGAGCAGCACACGCAAACGCCTGTGCGCCCTGGACAACTGTTTCGTAACCGTCCCGACGCTGCGCCCGGCAATGTCGGCGATTTCCTTGACGCTGTAGCCGCCGAAATACCGAAGCGTCACGACCTGCCTTTCCGACTCGCGAAGCTCGAGAACCGCCGCAAGCAGCAGCTCCTTGTCTTCATCGAGCAAACCGGCTGGTCGTGCCGCCGCGATGTCATCATCGGGCAAAGCCGCCTCGCGCCGTTTGTGTACCATGTCCAGCGCACACCGGCGAGCGATCTTCAGGAGCCACGGCCCGAACGCTCCGGCCCGCCGCAAACTGCCCAGTTTCTCGTAGGCCTTGACAAAGGCATCCTGCGCGGCGTCCTGAGCCAGATGAGTATCTCGCAGCACGGACATCGCCGCGGCGCGGACCGACTGCTCGTAACGCCGAACCAGAAGGCCAAATGCCTTCCGATCGCCGCCCAGCACGGCTTGAACCAACTCACCGTCGGACTGGAGCACCGCGAGACTCCCAACAGAATACGTTTTCAAAGCCAAAACCGGCATTTCTGCTCCTTTGTTCGGGACACAACCATTCAAAACGAACGATCCAAACAACAGAAGCGCTTCTACCATATAGACATGCCCACCCGGGAAATGCGACCGGAATCGAAAAAAATCCGGCTTATCCGGGCGATGCGATTCTTCTGCGGCCAGTCCCATGAGAGCGGGTTTCACCGAGTCTTCTCCTTGTTTCAACCGGGGGCGTACGACACCTGACACCGACTGCAATCGACGTCGCAGTCTTTGGAAGCGATGGACCGTAACGGACGTGGGTCTCCTGAATATTCTATGGCTACGGATGTGCAGCTTCTGTTTAATGGCTGTGCCTGGTCTAAGGGTTGGTCGGGTACCGCCCCAGCGGTTTCGCATGAAGGCTGTTTGGTCGAGGTTTTGGATGAATACGATCGTGGTGAATGTGAGCGTTGCGACCTTGCTCTGTCTCGGCGGCGTCAGCTCGTCGGTTTTGGCGCAGGATTTCTCGTTTGGCGATCCGGCCCGATTGGCGCCGCCGGAGCGCGCGTCGGGATATCCCTCCCGGGCGGGCGATCTGGATGCGTTGCCGGGCTTTCGGAATCCACCGGCCGGCTATGGCGAAGTCCCGTTCTGGTGGTGGACGGGCGACCCGCTCGACAAGGATCGGCTGCTCTGGCAGATCGAGCAGCTCCACGAGAAGGGCATTCCGGGGATGCAGGTGAACTACGCCCATCAGGACACGCCGGGCTGGCTGACGTACCCGGCCGAGCCGGAGCTTTTCTCCGAGGCCTGGTGGGACGTCTGGCGGTTTGTCGCCGACGAATGCAGCAAACGAGGGATGGCCCTCGGCCTCAGCGGCTACACCATCGACTGGCCCAACGGGCGCAGTTTGGTCAGCCGCACGATCTATGGCGACCCGGAGATACAGGGACGGGAGATCAAGGTGGCCCACAGGGCTCGCGTCGCGGCCGGCGCTTCGGTTGCTCTGTCGTTGCCGCCGGACGTCATCGGCATTCGCGCCTACCGGCGCAACAAAGACATCGTCGAACCGGGGGGGATCAACCTGTCTCCTTTCGTTCGGAATGGACATCTGGCCTGGACCGCCTCGCTTGGCGAGTGGGAGGTCTGGGTCTTCACCGCCGCCCGCAAGGCCGGCACCCTCAATCCCATGCACCCACAGGCCGGACGGCGGGTCATCGCCGGTTTCTTCCAGCAATTTCAGGAACATGCCGCCGGCCGGTCCGCCGCAGGCCTGAACTACTTCTTTCACGACGAATTGAAGTTCGGCGTCGGTGACAACATCTGGACCGACGATTTCAACAAGGTCTTTCTCCGGCGTAAGGGCTACGATGTCTTCGAGGTGCTGCCCGCCTTGTTTGCGGAGATGGGACCGGTGACGCCGAAAGCCCGGCTCGACTTCATGGACGTGCGGGTGCAACTGGCGGAAGAGCGGTACTTTCGTCCCATCTTCGACTGGCACTGGCAGCGCGGCAAGATCTATGGCTGCGATCAGGGCGGCCGCGGCCGCGCGCCGCAGGAGTTCGGCGACTACTTCCGGGCGGTCCGCTGGTACACCGCGCCCGGCCACGACACCCCCGGCGGCAGGGCCGACCTGATCAAGGGCAAGGTCTCCAGTTCCATCGCCCATCTGTATCAGCGGCCGCGCGTCTGGCTGGAGGGCTATCACAGCTTCGGCTGGGGCGCTACGCCCGAACAACTGATGTTCGCCACGCGCGAGAACTACCTCTATGGGTGCACTCTTTTGAACCTGCACGGACTCTACTACACCACGCACGGCGGGTTCTGGGAGTGGGCGCCGCCCTGTTATCATTTTCGCATGCCGTACTGGGACCACATGGACGTCTTCCTGAAGTACTTCCAACGCCTGTCGTATCTGCTCAGCCAGGGCGTCCACCAGAGCGAGATTGCCGTGATGTATCCGGTCAGTCCGCACCAGGCCCGCATGGACGGCGCGAAGGCAACGCAGACCGCTTTCGCCGCCGGCGAGAAGCTCTTCCGCAGTGGCTACGACTTCGTTTTCATGGATCACCAATCTCTCGCCCGCGCGGAGATTCGCGATGGCAAACTCCATGTCTCCGATGCAAGTTATCGAGTGCTGGTCCTGCCGGCGATGCGCGCGGTCCGCTGGTCCACGCTGGCAAAGGCGCGGGAGTTCTTCCGTGCCGGCGGCATCGTGATAGTCATCGACCTGCTGCCCGAGGCGAGCGACCGCGCCGGGAGCAACGATCCTCAACTCGATGCGGCGGTCGAGGAGCTCTTCGGAGTCACCGCCGCCGCGCCGGGCCAATCCGTCCGCAGGCAAACCAGTCGCGCTTCTGGCATGGGACTCCGGGTCCGCGACGCCGATCACCTGGTGACAGAAATCGGCGCTCTTGTCCCCCGTGAGGTTCAGGCGGACAAGCCCGTTCGCGCCCTGCATCGCAGGATCGGGCCGCGTGATGTGTACTTGGTGATGGATGCGCCCAAAGGGTCCCACTGCCTCTTTCGCGCGCGGGGTCGGGCCCAGTGGTGGGATCCGTGGACGGGTGAGAATCGTCCGCTGCATGTACTGTCCGAGACCGCCGAGGGAACGAAGGTCCGCATGCCCCTGGCCGACTACGAGGCCCAGGTGATCGTCTTCAGTCCGGGGCGGCCGAGCGTGGTGGTTCGGGAGACCGATCTCGATGAGGTGACAGACGTGCAGGTTCGCGATGGTACCGTCACAGTCACTGGTTTTGCTTCGACGCCGGGGCAGAAGGTGGCGTCCGTCCGCGTGGAAGGAAGATCGGTTACCGTCTCGGGACGGGCGCCGAAGCCGCCGGCGCCGGTCGTGCTGGATGGGCCCTGGGACTTTGAGCTCAAGCCCACGCTCGACAACCGCTGGGGGGATTTCCGACTGCCGGTTACGGACCCGATGATCGGTCCGGAGGCACGCATTTTTCGATACGCGCAGGAAGATGGAACTCGTCCCGGATGGGAAAGCCCCGACTTTGACGATTCGTCATGGCCTCGCGTGACGTATGGTTTCGGGCCGAAGTTCTGGAAACTTGGACCGCTGGGCGGCGACGTGGATCTCTCGGAATTGGAGGCGGCCCTGGCGAGGCGAGAGGAGTTGGATCCCTCCGCGCCCGTCCGGGTCGCGGGCAAGGAGTACTCCTGGAAGCCGTATGCCTTCTCCTGGCGGTGGGGGATCGAAGGCGACCCGGGACACCAGGGCTACCACGGCCTCAAGGAGAATGTCACCGACGATTTCATCGCTCTCGGTCGGCCGAAACGCGGGCACAATGAGACGCTGTATGTCGCGGAGGAGGCCGGCACGCGGTATTATCTCTGGACCGCCGTGGCAGCGGCCCGTGACATGGAGGCGCGAGCCGTCGCCGGCGGACTCAAACCAGCGGCGGTATATGTCAACGGCGAACCCCTGGCGGCTCCGGAAGCGGAGATTTCGCTCAAGAAGGGCGCCAATCCACTGTTGTTGCGCTTCGATGCACCGGGACGGGGGCATTTCCTCCTTGAGAAAGTCGGGGCGGCGGACCCCTCCGCCCGAACGCCTCTGGCGATGCGCTGGTACGATCGGCCCGGCGTTCTGGCGTATGACGTCCATGCCGCTGACGCCAAGCCCGTCGGTTGGTATCGTTTTACCGCCGCGCCGGGATTGCGCGCGATGACGGTGACCTGCCACGGTGTGGCGCAGGGCTGGGCCGACGGCCGGCCGCTGCGCGTGGAGAGACAGCAGGAATCGGCGTCCGGAGCGACGCAGTACTGCATGACTCTGGACCGGCCGATTCCCGGCGGGGCTCGTGTCGCCCTTCGGATCGAGCAGCGACGCGGCTTCTATGGCGGCTCGACGCTGCCGGCGCCAGTCAAGCTCGAATGCGGGCCGGGACGAATGACCGCCGGCGATTGGTCGCAAGGCAGCGCGCTGGAGTGCTACTCCGGCGGCGCCTGGTATCGCAAGACGGTGACGCTGGCGCCGACACAGATCCAGGGTCGCGTTGTGCTGGACCTTGGTGACGTGGTGGCCACGGCCGAGGTATGGGTCAACGGCCGCAAGTCGGGCGTCTGCGTCGCTCCCCCGTGGACAGTGGATATCTCCGCCCTGGTCCGAGCGGGAGAAAACCGCATCGAGATTCTGGTCTACAATACGCTGGCCAATCATTACCTGACGATTCCGACCCGCTATCGCGGCCCGCTGCGCTGCGGCCTGCTGGGCCCGGTCACGATCCAGACGCATCCGAGGGTGAAGCTGACCGGCCGGGATGATCGCTGATGTGAGTCGAGCGGCTCGACGCTCCGAGCATGGATGAATCCAAATCAGAAACAGGAGGCAGAAACAAGATGTTGCACAGAAAGTCGTTTTCGTGGGCGCTGAGGTGTATGCTGATTCTCGCGTGGGCAGGGGCCGGCGCATCAGCATCGCAAAAGGCTGATTCTCTGGTCAAGGCTTTGTCCGGTCCGCAGGCCAACCGGGTGCGCGAAGCACGCTTGAACCAATGGTGGCGAGATGCCAAGTTTGGCTTGTTCGTCCACTGGGGCCCGGCCAGCCTGAGCGGCGCGGAAATCAGTTGGGGCATGAAGGATCGCATCGAAGGCGGCGCCGCGCACCAGAAGGTCGAACGCGACGTCTACATGAACCTCTACCGGCAGTTCAATCCCGTCAAGTTCGATGCCGACGCGTGGCTGCGTCTGGCGAAAGAGGCGGGCATGAAATACGTGGTCTTCGTGACCAAGCACCATGACGGCTTCTCGATGTGGCCGACCCGGCAGGTTCGCTTTCCGCAGAACGCCGGCTTGCCGCGCCACTACAGCATTGCCGACACCCCGTACGAGCGGGATCTCTGTCGCTCGATTGCCGAGGCGGCCCATCGTCACGGCCTGAAACTGGGCTGGTACTACTCGACGCGCGACTGGACGCACCCTGACTATCTCGCGGGTGACAACCGCATCTACAACCGGTATTACGAGGCGCAGGTTCGCGAGCTGCTGAGCGATTACGGCCAGGTGGACATGATGTGGTTCGACCATTGCTTCGGCGATCGGAGCCAGTACACCCTGGTGAACTTGTTCAAGGAGATGTACACGCTCCAGGGCGATCTGCTGGTGAACAACCGCGCCGCCCGAGGCTTGAAGGGCATACCCGCCGGCGAGGCGCAATTGGTGATGGGTGATTACGACACGCCGGAACAGCGAATCGGCACGTTTCAGCGCGGCCGTGCCTGGGAATCGTGCGTGACCATGACCCACTGCGCCGATGGCGGCGGCTGGTCCTATCGGCCCGACGGTCGCACCCGCACCCTGAAGGAATGCCTCCGGATGCTGGTCAGCACCGTTACCGGCGACGGCAATCTCCTGCTGAACATCGGGCCCATGCCCACCGGGGAATTCCAGCCCCGGGAAATTGCCAATCTCAAGGGCATGGGCCGCTGGCTGCGCAAGTTTGGCGAGAGCATCTATGGCACGCGCGGCGGTCCGTATCACAACGGCTCCTGGGGCGGAAGCTGCTACAAAGGAAACACGCTTTATCTGCACGTGTTCGAATGGGCCGGTGACATGCTGCAGTTGCCTGCGCTAAAGGCTGGCGTGTTGCGCGCCGACGTGCTCACCGGGGGCACGGTCGAGCTCAAGCGCAGCGACGCAAATCTGACGCTTATCCTCACCGGTACGCGTCCGGACGAAATCGATACCGTGATCAAGCTCGAATTAGACTCGCCAGTCGAGAACGAGTTTATCGATGGCAAACCGCTGGACGTTTCGCCGCCGGCGCCCCTGACGCTCCACTGGCCGCTCGATTATCAGGTCTTTCAGCGACAGACCTGGCGGGAGGGACAGGTGCGCATCGGCGGACGCGTGCCGGCCAGCACCACCAGCCTTCAGGTGCGATGTACCGGTGAATCGCAACGGGGCGATTTGCCCGATGCGTGGACCGTTGTTGCGTTCGACCCGGACGACGGATCTTTCGATGCCTCGCAGAAGGTGCCCGCCGGTGGCTGGTACGCTTGCAGTGTGCGGGCGCTTCGAGGCAACCACCTGATCGGCTGGACCCGCGTGCCGCACGTCGGTGTTGGCGAGGTGTTCATCGTGGCGGGGCAATCGAATTCCTCAAACCACGGGTCGCAGCGCCAGCAACCGGCCTCGGACACGGTCTCGGCCTTCGACGGGAAGCGATGGCAGCCCGCCAACGATCCGCAGCCAGGCGGCAGCGGCAACGGGGGCAGCTTCATTCCTTCTTTCGGCGATGCCATGGCGGCGAAATGTCGGGTGCCCATCGGGGTCGCGAGCGTGGGCGTCGGAGCTACGAGCGTCCGCGAGTGGCTGCCCGAAGGGGAGCGTATGGCAAACCAGCCGACGACCGGCCGGCACGTCAGGGAGGTCGGCCCACACGAATGGGAATCGACCGGCGAGCTTTTTGACAAGCTGGCAAGCCGTCTGACCGCGTTGGGTCCTCGTGGATGCCGTGCGATTCTCTGGCACCAGGGCGAATCCGACGCCGGCCAGGCCCGAAGCGGCTATCCCGCGGACCGGCAGATCAGCGGGCAGCAGTACACCGATTTTCTCGCGAAACTCATTCGCGCCAGCCAGGCATCCGCGGGTTGGGAGGTGCCGTGGGTGGTGGCCCTGGCTACGTATCACAGCGAGAGCGATCCGGGCGACGAGGAGTTCCGTGCGGCCCAGGCCGCCCTCTGGCGCCGGGGGCTCGCCGTTGAAGGGCCGGACAGCGATGCCCTGGGACCCCCATATCGCGACGGCGTCCATTTCAATGCCACCGGCCTGAAACGCCACGGGCAATTATGGGCCGAGAAAGTCGCCGCCTACCTCGACCGCCTTCCCCAACCGAATTGAACTTATATGCGATATGTGACGCTGTCTTGACCCCATTCGGAATTGACACGCACGGTCCCTATGCGGTATACTGCAAGGTGATAAAGCGAAGCGCCGAATGGCGGCGGATGGCGCGCTCGTGCGGGCTTTCGTGTGTTTGATGAGGCGCTCGGCGACCCGACTTTCACGACCTTGAGAGGAAGAGGACGAAACATGAAGACGGCGAGAGAGTTTCCAACGCGGTGGGTATTCCCTGTCCTGATCACAATCTGTTTGCTCGGCGTTCCCGCCCGCGCCCAATACGGAGGCGGCCGCGGCGAGCCCAACGATCCCTACCTGATCTACACCGCCGAGCAGATGAACGCCATCGGCGCCGAGCCCAACGATTGGGACAAACATTTCAAGCTCATGGCCGACGTCGATCTGGCGGGCCTTGGAGATGTCCCGTTTAACATCATCGGCGTCGCTTGGCCCATTTCCTTCACCGGCGTCTTTGACGGGAACGACCACACCATCTCAAACTTCACGTGCAACTCCGCCGGCACGGCGCACGTGGGGCTCTTCGGACACGTCGGTACGCCCTGTGGGCCGCGTCGATTCCTGTGTGCCGCTGATCTTGCCGTTGGCCAGGTTACAGTCGCCCATCCTGCCGACGATCCAGCGCCGGTGATAAAGAACGTGCGTTTGGTCGATCCCGTCGTCGACGGGAACGACAGCGGCTGCGTCGGCGCCTTGGCAGGCTCTCTCGGCCGTGGGACGATCACGCATTGTGCCGTCGTCAACGGCATCGTATCCGGCGGCGACTCCGTTGGCGGCCTTGTCGGAGTAAGCAGCGGCGTCATCACCGACTGCTTCGCAACGGATGGCACCGTGTCCGGTGCCCGCTATTATGTAGGCGGTCTTGTGGGCAGCGCTGATGGGAGCATTGCCGGTTCTTACACTACCGGAATCGTGACCGGCGAGGGGCCAACCGGCGGTCTGGTCGGACACTGCTACGGCGCGATAACGCGCTGCTACTCTACCGCTGACGTTTCAGGATCGTACGATCTCGGCGGTCTGGTCGGATGCAATACCGGCACCATCGATGGCTGCTATGCCGGAGGGGATGTTGCTGGCAATGGCAGCGTGGGAGGCTTGGTCGGCGCACAGTGGGGTTCCGGTGTCGTCACCGACTGTTACGCGACGGGCAGCGCCAGGGGCGATGATTGGGCCGGGGGTCTGCTCGGCGAGAATCGCGGTTCTGTCACGCACTGTTACGCTACCGGCGAGGTTTCGCCCGCTTGGGGGGCCGGGGGACTGGTGGGAGGGGAATACTACCGGTCGGATTCCGTCACGGGCTGCTTCTGGGACGTGCGGGCCTCGGGCCAGAGTACGAGCCAGGGGGGCACCGGACTGGCCACCCTGGAGATGCAGTGGGCTTACACGTATTTAGAGGCAGGCTGGGATTGGGTGGGTGAGGGCGAGAACGGGACGGCGCAGACCTGGCACCTGCCGCCGGGCGGCGGGTATCCGGTCCTGACGGCGCTGACAGGGTACACGTTGGCTCCGCTACAAGGCTCGGGCACGCCTGCGTCACCCTATCTCATATCCAGCGTCACGGAACTGGAGGCGATCGTCAACTACAGCCCCTTTCTCCACTACCGCCTGGCCGCCTCGCTCGATTTGTCGGGGCGGCGTTGGACGGGGCCGCTCATCGGCAGATTCGCCGGCACGTTCGACGGCAACGCCCAGACCCTCTCGCATCTGACGATCGAGGGCGGAAGCTACGCGGGGCTGTTCGGCCGGTTGGAGCCGGGCGCTGCGGTCCGGGATCTGCGACTCGTCGACGTCAACGTCATCGGCTCGGACGAATACGCCGGCGCGCTGGTCGGACACAACCAGGGTACGCTCACGTGCTGCTACACCAGCGGCGTCGTCAGCGGCAGCTCGTACTGCGGCGGGATGGTGGGATGGAACGAGGACGGCATCGTGGCCGCCTGTCACAGCGACAGCGCGGTCGACGGCGCCTACGCCGTCGGTGGGTTGGTGGGCCACAACAGCGGCGGGTCCGTGGCCGGCTGCTACAGCGCCGGGCCCGTCAGCGGCAACTGGTACGTCGGCGGCCTCCTGGGCGAGAACTCCGGCTGGGTAACCGGTTGCTTCTGGGACATCGAAGCCTCAGGCCAAGCCACGAGTGCAGGCGGTGCGGCGCTGACGACCGGACAGATGCAGACGCCGGAGACGTTCCTGGCTGCGGGTTGGGACTTCCTGGACGAGGCTTCCAACGGCACCTCCGAGATCTGGCAGATGGCGCCGGGCGGGTGCGGCCCGGTCCTGGCGATCTTCCGCGACTACACGCGGCCCGAACTGCAAGGCTCCGGCACGGCGGAGTCGCCTTACCTGATATTCGGCGCGCAGGAGCTGGGGGCGCTGATCCACTACTGCCCCCGCGCCTGCTACCGGCTGGCCGGCTCGGTCGATCTCTCCGGGAGCCGCTGGATCACGGCGGTGGTCCCCGGCTTTGGCGGCACCTTCGACGGCGACGGCCTGGCGATCTCGCATCTCACGGTCGAGGGCGGAGCGCATCTCGGTCTGTTCGGCCGGCTGGAAGCCGGCGGGCAGATCCGGGACCTGGGCGTTGTCGATGTCAACGTCGCCGGCTCAGGGGACTGCATCGGCGCCCTGGCCGGGTCGAGCTCGTACGCCGACGTGGTCGGCTGCCACAGCAGCGGCATCGTCAGCGGCGGCCAACGCGTCGGCGGGCTCATCGGACACAACTGGTCCGCTGCGCTGACCGACAGCGACAGCGCCTGCGTCGTCGGCGGCGACGTGGGCGTTGGCGGTCTGCTGGGCCGCAGCGAATGGAGTTCGGTAACCGCTTGTTGCAGCACCGGCCCAGTCGCTGGAAGCGAGCGCGTCGGCGGGCTGGTGGGATGGAACACGGGCGGCTCGCTGACGGCGTGCTACAGCACCGGTGCTGTCGACGCCCGGCAGCGCGCCGGCGGTCTCGTCGGCAACAACTACTACGGCGCCGTGACAGCGTGCTACAGCACCGGTTTCGTCAGCGCCGGCACCTACGTCGGCGGCCTGATCGGAAACGACCTGCACGGCATTCTGACCGCGTGCTTCTGGGACACGGATACCTCCGGCCAAGCCACCAGCGCCGGCGGCACTGCCAAGACGACAGCCGAGATGCACACAGCCGCGATCTTTCTCGAAGCAGGTTGGGACTTCATCGACGAAACGGCCAACGGCACCGACGAGATCTGGTGGATTCTCCCAAAGCAGGACTATCCGCAGTTGTGGTGGGAGCTGACGGGCGAAGAATGATGGACGCCGATTCTTGCGGTGGCGCCGGTTATTTCTGGGTGTAGTCGATGATTCGAGCGATTTCGCTGCGGAGGTTTCGGCGGTGTACGATCATATCGACGAAGCCGTGTTCGAGCATGAACTCGGCGGTCTGGAAACCTTCGGGCAGCTCGACCTTGATGGTCTCGGCGATGGTTCGGGGTCCGGCGAAGCCGACCAGGGCGCCGGGCTCGGCGATGATGACGTCGCCTAACATCGCGAAGCTGGCGGTGACGCCGCCGGTGGTCGGGTCGGCCAGGACGGAGATGAACAGGCCCTTGGTGTCGCTCAAGCGTGCCAGGGCGGTGGAGGTCTTGGCCATCTGGGCCAGGGAGACGACGCCTTCGTGCATGCGGGCCCCGCCGGAACAGCTCACCACCACCAGCGGCAGCGACTCGTCCATGGCGCGATCGACCGCGACGCAGAACTTCTGGCCCACGACGGCGCCCATCGAGCCCATGAGAAAGTTGGGCTCCATGACCGCGAGAATGACCCCACGGCCCTTGATGAAGGCCTTGCCGACCAGTATGGCCTCATGGGCTCCGGACTTCTTCTCGTCGATCTTGAGACGCTGTTTGTAGGTGGTGCCGCGGAATTTGAAGTTCAGCGGGTCGTCGGTGGTGACGTTTTCGAGGATCTGCTGAAAGGAATCCTGGTCGGCGAGGTAGCGGATGCGGTCCGGGGCACCGATGCGAAAATGGTGGTCGCACTCCGGGCAAACGTTGAGGTTCTTCTCGACGGCGCTGCGGTAGAGCATGTGCTCGCAGCCGGGGCACTTGATCCAGAGCCCCTCGGGCATTTCCCTGCGTGGCTTGAGCGAGAAGCCATTCCAGTTTGTCTTCGGTTTTTTCGTCATTGTCATACAGCATTACCCCCATGCGGCCGATGGATTCGCAAGCACCCGCATAGGCGAAAGCCCATCCTCCAACTATATCGGTCCGCCAGCGCGAAATCGGCCAGCACAGGTTCGCGTACTATACCAGAAAAAAGCCGGATTGCCCATGGCCAAGTCAGTTGCAGGCCTTGCGGATGGCATCGATGGCGGCGATCCGGTCGGGCTGCCCGAAAATCGCATTTCCGGCCACCAGCGTATCGGCCCCGTAGGAAACGACGATTTGGGTCGTTTTCGGGTCGATTCCGCCGTCCACTTCAACGCGGACGTCCGGACCGACGATCTCCCGCACGGCAATGACCTTGCGAGCCGCGTCCTGCATGAATTCCTGGCCTCCGAATCCGGGATGAACGGTCATCACCAGGACCATATCGCACAGCGGCGCGACCTTTTCTATCGCTTCGACCGGCGTATCGGGATTCAGCGTGATTCCCGCCGTACAGCCGAGATCGCGTATCCGCTCGATCATTGCCTCGGGCTCGTCGACCACTTCGATATGAAACGTGATATTGTCGACGCCCGCCTTGGCGAAGGCCTCGATATACTTACCCGGCTCGCTGATCATCAGGTGGCTGTCGAACGCGAGGCTGCTGTGCCGGCGGAGCTTGGCGATCACCGGCGGGCCGATCGTGATATTGGGGACGAAATGCCCGTCCATGACGTCCAGATGGACTATTTTGACGCCGGCCGACTCGATTACGGCGATCTCGTCGGCCAATCGGGCAAAATCGGCGCTCAGAATGGAAGGTGCCACCTCTATCGTTCCGGCTTTGGGCAATCGCATCGGTTTTCCGCCCCTCATGGCAGCATGGTACAATCAAAGTCTCGTAGGATGGGTTCTCAACCCACGCGGTACGACTCGGCCGGACAAACGCGTGGGTCAAGGACCCGCCCTACAACTGCGTCTGCCGCGCAGTTGGTTCTTTGCGTCGCTGCTACTTTTCGTCGAGCACTTCCAGGCAGACGAACGTTTTGCCCTCGAGGAACTCCAGGGACGCGCCGCCGCCGGTGGAGATGTGGCTGACGCGCTCTTCGAGGCCGAGCTTGTGGAGGGCGCTGGCGCTGTCGCCGCCGCCGATGATGCTCTTGGCGCCTTGGTCGGTGGCGTCGGCAACCGCCTTGGCCACCGCCTTGGTCCCCTCATCGAAAGGCGGTATCTCGAAGACACCCATCGGCCCGTTCCAGACGACGGTCTTGGCGCCGGCGATCCTCTCGGCATATTTCTTGGCCGCCATGGGGCCGATATCCACGGCCTGCCAGCCCGGATCGATGTCACCGACGGCGACCCGATGCTCGCCGCCGGCCTCCAGCTTGCGCACCACGGCGTGGTCGGCTGGCAAAACGACGTTGCAATTGGCCTCGGCCGCCTGCTCCAGCAACTCCGTGGCCTTTTCCATGAAGTCGTCTTCGCAGAGGCTGTCGCCGACGCTCTTGCCCCGGGCCTTGAGGAACGTATAGGCCATGGCGCCGCCGATGATGATGCGGTCGACCTTGCCGATGAGATTCTCGATCACGCCGATCTTGTCGGAGACCTTGGCCCCGCCCAGAATGGCGACGAAGGGACGCTGCGGGTCCTTGAGCGTTTCGCCGAGGAACTTGAGCTCTTTCTCGATGAGAAAGCCGGTAACGCGAGGCTTGCCTTCCATGACGACCGGGACGGTGTACATGGAGGCGTTGTCGCGATGGGCGGTGCCGAAGGCATCGTCGACGTAGATATCCGCCAGATCCGCCAGCTCGCGGGCGAAGCTGTCCTTGGCCTCGCGAAGCTGGGCGTCCTCTTTGGCCGCCTTGTCCTTGATGGTCTCGGCCTTGTGGAAACGCAGGTTCTCCAGGAGCAGGCAGTCTCCGCCCTTGAGGGCCGCGGTCTTGGCCTTGGGGTCCGGACCGATGCAATCTTCGGCGAAGACAACCTCCTTGCCCAGTAGCTCGGACAGGCGTTTGGCCACCGGCCGCAGCGAGAGCTTCTCATCCTTCTGGCCTTTGGGCCGGCCCAGGTGGCTCATCAGAATCAACGCGCCGCCGCGTTCGAGGATGCTTTTGATCGTCGGCAACGCCTTGACGATGCGGGCGTCGCTGGTGATGTTGCAGTTGTCGTCCAGCGGCACGTTGAAATCGCACCGCATCAGGACCTTTTTGCCTTTTACATCGATGTCCGCTACTGTCTTTTTAGCCATAATCCAATCCAAAACAAATCCGTTCTCGTGTCTTGACCGTGATTTCTTCTACCCAATCGCCCGGTTAGGCTATTGATTCCGACCGGCGGCGTCAAGCCAATTCCGCCGATAAGGACCGCAGGCAATAGGAACGTCGCTCGTGGCCGGTGAGTGCGGGAAACCGGACGGGAGCCAGCGTCCGTGGGGCCCAAGACCGGCTTCAGAGACGGTATCATGGAGCTTTGGTGGCCCCGGATCGCTAAAGGCCCCGCGGCAATGTGTCGATGGGAACTATAGGGATTTTGTGCTCCTTTGGGTGCGGCGCGATGGAAACGCTTCCACCATTCGCAGGAGAGGTTATATGGACGATTTCCTTGGTAAGTGTCCGATAGCCAGACGGGCTTGCTTTGTTTTGCCCGGACCCGGGTTGATTTGGCCCGGTGTTGCCAGCGGTGTCATTCAGCGCGATATCGATTTTCGCTGTGGTAGGAGCAAGTGCCGCCATCTTTCTTGGCGCAAAGCGGTTTCGACGTGGGTTTGTTGATCCAAGGGCAAGAAGCGGTCTCCGAGAGTCTGAATGAACCAAGACGAATTCTCATCCCTGTGCAAACGCGGCGACCTGGAGGCGGTGAAGAGGGCCGTCGCCGAGAACGAGCGGCGCAAAAACAGCCTTCTTGGTATGTTATCGTCGCGCTTTGACGTAAACAAACCCGATTCGAACAGGGAACTGCCCCTCGACCACGCGGGTCGGAGCGGCAACTCGGAGCTTATGCTGTTTCTGATACAGCAGGACGCAAAGCCTGGGGCCTCGCACAGGGATCTGTTTCGGGCGGTGAAGGAAGGCCGTCTCAAGGACGCCAGGGAGTTGATCGAACGGGGGGGACGCGTCGAATCGGAGGAACACTACGGCCAGAGATGCCTGATGACGGCTGCGAAACAGGGACACACGGCGATCGTCAGGTTGCTGCTGAAAAACGGGGCCAAGGTCAATGCCGAGGACGATGACGGTAAAACGGCTCTCATTTACGCTGCGAATGGCGGTCACCTCCCGGCAGTGCGCCTGTTGCTCAAGGCTGGGGCAAACGTTAACATCATGACGAAGATCAGAAACACCGCCTTGACTTGCGCAGCATTCCATGGGCACACCGCGGTCGTCCGGCGTCTGATCGCATCCGGAGCGGACGTCACATTTGACACGAACGGCCTGACCGCTACCGGGCAGACGGCCCTGTTTAACGCGGCAACCATGGGACATGTCGATATCGCAAGGCTGTTGGTCGAGCATGGCGCCGACGTCAACCTCCCCATGAGAGGGGCCCGCAGGCAAACCCCATTAACGAAAGCGGCCGACATGGGGCATGTGCACATGGTCGAATTTCTCGTCGAGAACGGAGCGAACATCGAAGGCGCTGGCGGGAAAACCGCCCTCGCCCGTGCCGCCGACCACAACCACACGAAGACCGTAAAGCGTCTCATCGAGCTTGGCGCCGATGTTAATGGCTTAGGTTGCATCATTGGGGACCCGGCCGCGTGTATCGATGCCGTCCTCGAATCCATGGGGCGACACGAAGAAGTAGCCGCTCGACGCGGGACGCCGGACCAAGACGGCCCGCCCGGTGAAAACCGCCCCCCCAACACAATGGAGAAAGCCTGGATGGCGGCCATCGAGGCGAAGGAAAGGGACGAAGCAGCAGCGTTGCTGGAAAAGGGAGCGCACGTCAATACGAGGTTTCCCCGGGGCAGGACGGCTCTCATCATGGCCGCTGCCCGAGGGTCGACGGCGATGGTCCAAATGTTGCTCGAAAACGGTGCGGACATCGCAGCACGAACAGACCTGGGCGAGACGGCCCTCACCGCCGCCATAATGAATGGCAGCATTATCCGCGAGGAGCATACGGACACGGTCAAGTTGCTTCTTGCGCATGGGGCCCGTATCAACGTCAGCAACGAGGATGGAGTGACACCGCTGATGCGAGCGGCATCCACGGGAAACTCGGACGTTCTGCCTGTGCTGCTTGCCGGGGGAGCGAATATCAACGTCGTTGACAAACTCCACTACACGGCTCTCATGCACGCGGCCAAGAAGGGCAAAGTGTGTTGTGCCAGGCTGCTGATAGAAAATGGAGCCGACCTTCACATCAAAAATACGAACGGCTACACGGCATTGACCCTGGCCCAGAAGGCGGGGTACACACGCCTCGCCGAACTGCTCCACGAGGCCATGGGGTGCCGCTTAAGGCGGTAGCGATGCGGAAAACGGAAAATAACCAGCTCTCCTTATCGACCCAGGAGGCGAAAAACAACCGATAAACACCCTTCGTGTCTCGCTCGTGCGAATCACGACATTGAACGTTCAGAGAATTGTTGGAGGAAAACGATGTCTTGGCTATGGATCACTCTCGGAATCCTCGGAGCCCTGATCGCTCTCTTTGTCATCTGGTCTCTTCTCGGACTTGTCAGCCCACGAATCCGTGAATGCCAACTCAGGATGACAGGCACCGCCAACAGCCCCCTGCACCTGGCCAACCAGGCGGCTATCGAGTCGAACATGGGGCACCACAACCAGGCCCTGGACCTTTCGCAGAGAGCCATCGACATCGACGCCAACTGCAAGCAGGCGTGGTACAACAAGGGGGTCGCCCTGGTCAGCATGAAACGGCTCGAGGACGCCGAGAAAGCATTCCGGCAAGCCATTCGTATTGACGAGGCCTTCTGGCAATCCTGGCACAATCTGGCAGCCCTGCTGCAATCGCAAGGCAGGAACGAGGAAGCCAACAAGTGCATGAGCAGGGCCACGCGATTGCGGACCGCCTGAGCCGGGGACTCCGGCGCACGACGGACCGCTGTACGTCTTGGGCCAGGCCGGCGATATCCCGGCCTTCGTGCATCTCGGCGACCTTCGACTCGTAGCCCGGAGAGGCGCGCGAACCTGCCCCTCCGACGGGTCCGTCAGGGACGATGCGGTTACTGCTCTGCGTGACGGTTGATGCAGTACTTGGCGACGACGCTGTTGAGACTGCCCTTGGCCGGCCCGTCTTGTGCATGGGACTCCAGGATCTCCAGGTCGGATTTCCAGACCACGTCGCCGGGGGCCAGCACGAAAACGCTCTCCGGCTCGTAGGTGTTGAAGACCTGCCCGTCCTTGTAATAATAGTGCCTCTGGCAGAGCTCCGTCTCATAGGCGCGCATCAGAGGCGGGATATCGTGCGGGATGAACCAGAGCTTGATCTCCCGCTCGGCGTCTTCATGGTTGGCCGAGGCATGGATGAGGTTGTCCATCCGGTCGTCGATCTTGTTTCCGTCCGCGTCCAGGATGGGCACAAGAGTGCCCAGGGCCCGCAGACAGCCCGGCCGCTCGTCCCTGGCCTTGTGGGGGTTCGTCGGGCCGGCCATCTGACGCACCGTGCTCAGAACGTTCGGCCCCTGATAAACGATCGCGATGACCCGTCGCTTCCAGGGATCCTCGGGGTAGTGGACGGCCCCGGTGATGTATTCCAGCAGCGCGCTGTAGAAGGGCTTGCCCCGATGCTCGGCGTAGTGTTCTTCGGCCAGCGACGTATGCACGTTGACGATCTTCGCTGCCGCGAAGCGCGAGCCGGTATGGAACTCTGAGAGTTGAGAGAGGATGAACCCGGTGACCGAGTTCTTCAGGGCATCGGGTTTGATCAGTACGAGTGTCTGTTCGAGTTCGGCGGCGTCCATGGACGAGCTTCCTCAAAGAATCTATAGAGCGTTATGATTGTAGAGCCGTTGACAGTGGCGTCTCGGTTCTCGTCCAGAGACACGTTGACGTCGCGATCCGCCCCCCGTATCCAGAAAGAAGGCGTCGGCGCCCCCGTGAGGGCACCGACGCCGGAGTCTTTACTACATCTTGGCGAGCTTTTCCATGATATCGACCGTGCGGTTCGAGTAGCCCCACTCGTTGTCGTACCAGCTCACGGCCTTGACCGTCTTGCCCATGGTCATGGTGCAGAGACTGTCGAAGACGCTCGAAGCGGGATTCCCGATGATGTCGCTGCTGACGATCGGCTCGTCGCAGTATTCCAGGATACCCTTGAGGGCGCCGTCGGCGGCGGCCTTGAGAACGGCATTGACCTCGTCCTTGGTCACTTCCTTCTTCAGATCGGCGACCAGATCGACGGCGCTGCCGGTGATGACCGGAACGCGGAGGGCGTAACCGTCGAGCTTGCCGTTGAGCTCGGGGATGACCTTGCCGACTGCCTTGGCGGCGCCGGTCGTCGTCGGGATGATGTTCATCGCCGCAGCGCGGGCACGACGCATATCGCTGTGGATCTGGTCGCAGACGTTCTGATCGTTGGTGTAGCCGTGCACCGTCACCATCAGACCCTTTTCGATTCCGAAGGCGTCGTTGAGCGCCTTGGTCAGCGGGGCCAGGCAGTTGGTGGTGCAGGAGGCATTGGAAATGCACTGGGTCTCGGCGGTCATGATCTCATCGTTGACGCCGAGCACGACGGTGGCGTCGATGTCGTCCTTGGCCGGCACGGTCAGCACGACGTTCTTGGCGCCCGCCTTGAGGTGGTCGCCATAGCCGCCCTTGGGCGATTCCTTGGTGCGGAAGATGCCGGTGGATTCCACGGCGATCGACACGCCCATATCACTCCAGGGCAGTTCCGCCGGGTTACGCACGGCCAGCACCTTGATCGGCTTGCCGTTGATGACCAGCTCGTCACCTTTGACCTCGACGGTGCCGTCCCACTTACGCATCACCGTATCATACTTGAACAAGTGGGCCAGGGCCTTGGCGTCGGCCAGATCGTTGATGGCGACCAGCTCCACGTCCCCTTGCCGTTGCATGATAATGCGTGTAACCGCCCTGCCGATTCGGCCGAAGCCGTTGATTGCGACTTTTGTTGCCATTGGTTTCTCTCCTTTTATATTCGAGTACCATCGATACGTTTTCTGCCAACCCTGCGCCGACTCCCCACATCTCGCAGGGAAACGAACGAGCCACTTTAGTGAGAAGCCCGCCGCATGTCAAGAACGATATCGCCGATTACAGACCAAACGAACCGCTCATGCGGCCCTCGAGGAAGCTCGACAACAGCGATTCCCCCGCTATTTGGGGCTGGCAGGGAGCCAACGGCGTGCTTCGACCTCCTCTTGCCGTCGCCGGGGCCTCAGCCCGCGCGCAGCGGAGCATAGCCTTCCTGAAGCAGGATTTCTGCCGGGACGGCCTCGATGTGATCGTACAGCCCAAATCGGCGTACGCCGCAATAGACAACGTTGCCCTCGGTAATTACGCCGTCGGCCAACCCGGCCTTCAGCCCGGAGGCATCGGATCGCCCCACCGAGGAAGCACACTTGAACTCATAGCCGATTCGTCGCCCGCCCCGCTCGACCACAAGGTCGATCTCGGCACCGGCATGCGTGCGATAGAACCAGAATTGACTCCCGACGTGACGAAGCTTCTCCAGGGCGATGATTTGCTCCGTGAGGCAGCCCTCCCAACTGGCACCCTGACGGGGGGATTGGAGCAACTCTCGGTCGTTGCGAATGCCCAGCAGGTAATGCAGCAGTCCGCTGTCTCGCAGGTAAACCTTTGGGGCTTTGACCAGCCGTTTGCCAAGATTCGTGAACCAGGGCCGCAGACGCCGGATCAGGAAGTGACCTTCCAGGATGTCGAGGTAATTGCTTACCGTGCGATAACTGACACCCAGGGAGCGACCCAAATCGGAAGCGTTGAGAAGGCCTCCGTGCATGTGAGCCAGCATTCCGAGGAAACGCCGCATTTCGAAGGGCGACGTCTTGAGACCATAGTTCGCCAAGTCCCGCTCGACCAGCGTCTGAACGTATTGTTCATGCCATCGCACGCGTCTGTCTTCGTCCTCCTCCCTGCAGGCGTCAGGATACCCCCCTCGCAGCCAGTATGTGTTCAAATCCAAATCCCCACCCACAACTTCCATGTGAAGAAAAGGGGTTAGTTCCGCGATTCCGATGCGCCCCGCCAGGCTTTCCGACACTTGGCGCACCAGCGCAGGGCTCACGGAACCAAGCAGGTAGAACCTGCCGCTTTGGTCCCTCTTCTGGTCGATGACGGATCGCAGGACGGAGAAAAGCTGGGGAACCGTCTGGGCCTCGTCCAGGATCAACGGTTCGCTGAGACGACTTAGGGCCAGCTCGCTATCACCGGCAAAAACCTGGTAGTCCGATGGTTTCTCGAGATCGAAGTAGTTGCCCTGCAGGAAGTGCCGAGCCAGCGTTGTCTTGCCGCACTGGCGGGGTCCGAGTATCAGCACGGCCGGAAACTGCCGGGCCAGCGTTTCAACCAGTTTCTGGGCGAATCGCCTTATCATGGTTGCAGATTAGCAGTGGCACTTCTATTTTACAACCCCTTTATGGGCTCAACTCAGTGAATCGGCCGCTTTCGCAGGCCCGCGTAACCGCAATGGGCCGGTCTATTTGAGAGCTTTGGCCTTTCGGATGGGCTTTTGCTGGACGAAGCGACTGATGTTGCGGATGGCCTGGCGCAATCGCTGCTCGTTTTCGACCAGGGCGATTCGCATGTAGCCCTCGCCGTTTTCGCCGAAGGCCCTCCCCGGTGAGATAGCCACCTCGGCGTGCTCCATGAGATCCATCGCATAGTCGATGGTGCCCTTGCCGCCGAGATGCTCGTCGGCCACACGCGCCCAGACGAACATGCTGGCGCGGGGCTTTTCCACCTGCCAGCCGATGCGCTCGAGGCCGTCGCAGACGGAATCGCGCCGGGCGCGGTACTTCTCGTTTTGGGTACTGATCGTATCCTCGCAGTGCCGCATCGCCATGATCCCGGCGATCTGGATCGCCTGGAAGATCCCGTAGTCGTAGTAGCCCTTGATGGTGGCCAGGTATTCGATCATCTGCCGGTTGCCGGCGACGAAACCAACCCGAAAACCCGCCATATTATAGGGCTTGCTCATCGTGGTGAACTCGACGCCGACGTCCTTGGCCCCCTTGGCCGAGAGGAAGCTGGGCGGCTTATAGCCGTCGAAAGCCGTTTCCCCGTAGGCAAAATCGTGGATGACCGCGAATTTGAACCGCTTGGCCAAATCGACCACGGTGTCGAAAAACCCCTCTTCCACCGTCATGGCGGTCGGATTGTGCGGATAGTTCAGAATCAGCAGCTTGGGCTTGGGGAACAGGTGCTCGCAGACCATCGCCACGGTGTCGAGGAACTTTTGGTCGTTGCCCAGCGGCACGGTAATTACGTTTCCGCCGGCCAGGACGACGCCGTAGTTGTGGATCGGAAAGGCCGGATCGGGCACTATCGCCGTATCGCCCGGGCCCAGCATCGCCAGGCAAAAGTGGCTAAAACCCTCCTTCGAGCCGATGCAGGCCAGCACTTCCGTCTCCCAGTCGAGTTCCACCTGCCACTTGCTCGCGTATTTTTTGGCGATTTCCCGCCGCAGGCCCTTAATACCCTTCGAGGCACTGTAACGATGGTTGCGCGGGTCCTGGGCGGCCTCGCACAGCTTGTCGATCACGATCTGCGGCGCCGGGTCCAGCGGGTTGCCCATCCCCAGGTCGATGATGTCGGCGCCCTGCTGTCGCTTCTGGAGCTTCAGCGCGTTGAGACGCCCAAACAAATAAGGCGGCAGACGCTTGATTCGCTCTGCCGGTTCGATTCGATACTGCGCACTGTTGTTCATACTCGACATAGGTAAAACCCAGAAAACCGTATCTAAACCATGGTTATACTCGCTGTTTGCGTTTGCGAGTCGGACGACTGCCGGCCCACCACCGCTCGTCCGTTCCACCACACGGTCGCATTGTAGCACGTCGTCCGCCATTTGCAAAACCTCGCGCATCGCCCGTGTGGTATTTTCCTAAACTACCGGAAGGAACCCACGCAACGATGGCCATTGTCTCTTTCGACCGACCCGCGTTTGCCACTACAGTCATTTTAGCGAAAAGAAGCTGTTTGGGGCAGGAAGCCTGGGCAAAGCGGACACCCCCAGCCTTGCCATTCATCGTTGAGACGAGCCTGATCCGTCAAAGGCGCAGTCCGGGGCTTCCGGAATTGGGGAAACATGACCGGCGGGGCCTTCGTAGAACCGCCGGTGGGGTAGCCCCGAGGTCGAATTCTTTGACGCGCGGGTGCGAATTTCAGAAAATACCTGTAAAGCCGCCCCGAGGGGGTATACGATACTTAATCGTAGTAGACCAGCACATTCTAAACCTATGTATTGGGAGAAGTCCATGAATAGAGTTATTCGAGGAACAAACCGCTTTGGGGCGGTATTGCTGTGGTGCGCGGCGGTTCTGGTCGTTCTCGCCGGTCCCGGCTGTCAGAAGGAGACGCCGACGGCGCCGGATGACGCAGAAGCGGTCTCGGCAAGCCCGGCCGTGATTTCGGCTCAGCAAGAGCCTGAAGCGCCCGCGCCCACCATCGTCCCGGTCGATTTGGGCACCGTCGTGGTGACCGTCAACGGCCAGGATATTCGCGAGGCCGAACTCGGCCAGCGCGTGGCGCTGCGTATGAGGCAACTCTCCGGGCAACTCGCCAACCTGCCGCCCCAGTTCGCCGGCCAGGTGCAGAAACAGATCCGCCAGCGGGTCCTGGACAACCTTATCACCGAACGGCTGCTCAACGAGCAGGTGGCCGCCGCCGACGTGCAGGTCACCGACGCCGATATCATTGCCGAGATCGAGAAGAAGGGAGCCGAGCAAAACCCGCCGGTCACCCTGGAGGATTTCAAGGCCCGCGTGCAAGCCCAGGGCGGCAACTTCGAGCAGATCAAGGAAGAATTTCGCAAGGGAATGGCCTATCAGAAGATCATGGAAGGCCAGTGGGGCGATAAGGTCAACGTCACGGACGAGGACGCCCAGGCCTACTACGACGGCCACCCGAAGGAATTCGAGAACGCCGAGCAGATCCGGGCCAGTCACATTCTCATCAAGCCCGACGCGACCGATCCCAATGCCGACCCCAACGAAACCATGGCCCTGGCCAAAGCCGAGGCCGACAAGCTGCTCAAACAGGTCAAGGAAGGCGGCGATTTCGCTGCCCTGGCCAAGGAGCATTCGGACTGCCCCTCTTCGGCACGCGGCGGGGACCTGGGTTTCTTCGCCCGCGGCGCCATGGTCAAGCCGTTTGAAGATGTCGCCTTTACCATGGAGCCCAACGATATCAGCGACGTCGTCGAGACGAAGTTCGGCTACCACATCATCAAGGTGACCGATCACAAGGATCCCAACGCGGTTCCTTTCGAGCAGGCCAAGGCGAACATCGTCGCCAAGCTCGTCAACGAAAAGAAGAGCACGATCTCGCAGGAATACATCCAGTCGCTCAAGGACAAGGCGACCATCGCGTATCCGGAGCAGGCGACGACCGAGCCCAACCAGCCGGCGACACCGGCGGAACCCAACCAGCCGGCGACACCGGCGGCGTCCGACTCGGCCACAGGCTAAGCCGGGCTCAATGCGATTTACAGAACGCGACGTATCAACAAGGGGATCAGCGTGGTGCTGATCCCCTTGTTCTTTGGGCAATAGCCGGGCGTCTGATCCTGGTTGCGGCGGGCGCTTAGACCAACAGCGTCGCCGGGTCGAGATTGGCGGCCTCGACGTCCTTGAAGTAATTGACCGTGCCGACCTTCAGCTCGATGGTGGCCGGGTCGTCGCAGGCGATGATGCCCTCGGGATGCATCTGCAAGGCGCTGCCGGTCCACATGTGGTTGACGCCCTCCTCGACGAGCTGATGCAGGGCGCGGGCCTTGTTGTGCCCGTTGACGATGATCAGCACCTCCTCGGCGTCCATGACGGTCCCGACGCCGACGCTCAAGGCGGTCTCGGGGACCTGGTTCGGATCGTTGTCGAAAAAGCGGGAATTGACGATGCGCGTATCGGCGGTCAGCCGCACCTCGCGCGTACGCGAAGTCAGCGATGAGCCGGGCTCGTTGAAGGCCAGGTGCCCGTCCACGCCGACGCCGCCGAGGAATAGACGGATGCCGCCGACTTTTTCGATGCGCTCTTCGTAGCCGGCGCACTCGGCGGCCAGGTCCCCAGCGTTGCCGTTGAGAATGTTTACGTTCTCCTTGGGAATGTCGATCCGCCCGAACAGATGCTTCCACATGAACGAATGGTAGCTCTCCGGGTGCTCCCGCGGCAGGCCGACGTACTCGTCCATGTTAAACGTCACGACGTTCTGGAAGGACAGCTTGCCCGCTTCGTTGAGCCTGGCCAGTTCGTTGTACGTTCCGATGGGAGACGATCCGGTCGGCAGACCCAGGACGAAGGGCTTCTCGGCGGTGGGGCCGAAATCCAGAATCTGGCGGGCGATGTAGCTGGCGGTCCATTTCGACACTCGTTCGTAATCGGGTTGAATGATCACACGCATGGCTTTCTTTCCTTTCCTGACGAGAACGTTAACAACACTTCTTTCGAAACGTTACAACGGTCTTGTTGCGTCGTCGTATCCGGCGGGTGTTTCTTACAATTCGTTTTGTTGCAGGGGCTCGATGCGACCGAGCAGCTCCTCGGCCAGCGCGGTCTTGGCGGCAATGTGTTTCTCGATCTCGGCAACGAAGCCGTTGTTCTCGAATGTGCCGCGCACCGCCGCGAAGTCGCGGTGTTTCGTCTCCTCGTTGCCGTCCAGTCCGAATCCGGTCTGGGCCGTGGCGGCGAACTCCTTTCCCGCATCGGTGTAGAGCTGCCGGTCCAGGCCGATCACGGCTTCCTTCCATCGCGCGGTCAGGTGCACGATGTCCTCGGCACAGATTTCGTCGATGCTCTTGTCCAGTTGCTCCTGCAGAACCTCGGCGGCCCAGGCCCATTCATAGGCGGGGTACTTCTCGTGCGTCTCGGCAAAGCGCGCGTCCAGCTCGTCCAGCGTGTTGATCGCGCCGTTCTCGATGTCACTGAGGATCTGCTCGACGATCTCTTCGGGCGCGAACATGCCGGCCAGATCGATCCACTTGCCGCACCCGACGGTCGTATCGGGCCGCAACGCCGCACGCAGCTCATCGACGTTTTGGAATTGCCTGCCCTCCAGACGCTTGATCAGGCAGTTGCCGATGAATTTGTCGATCCCCGTCTGGTAGAGAACGATACCCTGCTCCAGCGACCGTTTGGGGATCTTGACGCTGTGGTAGATGAAGTAGTCCGAGGTCGGTCCGGAGCTTTCCTTAAGTCGCGCCAGCAGATCGCGACCGTTGATCATCTTCTGGATGGTGTAGGGGCTGAGCAGCTTGAAGTTGATATGGTCGAGTTTTCGCGGGTCCTTGCGCCGGTCGCGCTGCGGCCACTTGCGAGCGTCACGCACGGTTCCCACGCTGCGCAGGTTTACCCCGGGAATCAGAACGCTTTCGTCCTCGTGCTCGATCAGGTACGAAAAAGGCAGAACCGAGGTGTCCGAGTTGCGATAATGCCGGCCCATCACCACCGTGAACGCGCCGACCTTGGCGGGCCAGAGCATGTAGGAATCGCTCGCTGTTTTCGAGCCGCGCTCCACGACGCCCTGATGCACGGGCCCGAGTTTGTACATGTGATTGCTCTGGTTGGTGCCGCTGCCGGCGTTGAGGAAGGAGAACAGGCCGGCGATCAGGAGGGTGGACTTGTGGTGAGTCACGGTATACGGGCCGGCGAAAATAGCGCAGGCCTCGCCGTGGAAGCCGCCGCAATTGGCGAAAAAGACCGAGTTCTCGGCCGAGTAGTCCTTCGCCAGGACGCAACCCTGGCCGATGAAACAGTCGTCGATGATGGCACCGTCGGTGATTCGGGTGCCACTGCAGGCGATGAAGTCGTCGGCGTAGACGCCGGGTCCGATATAAACAAGGTCTTCAGGGCAGCTATTGATGGAACCGTTCTCCAACCGGCTGACCCCCTCCAGAACGGCGGCCGGGCCGATCCGCACGTTCTTGAGGATGCAGGAGTTCAAAATTCGAGCCTCCCGGCCCACAAATCCCATCGTCGAGCGGACCGAAGCGGTGTAGTCGTCGATCATTTCCTTCAATCGCTCGATCGCCCCGGCGCGGTGGCGGTAGAAAGCGATGACGTAGGCGGTGTGAGCCGAAAGACAATCGTAGATTGGGATTTCTCTGCCCCCGGCCTCGTTAACGACGGATACTTTCGTTCCGTTGCCGAATGAGCTTTCCCCTTCCACCGCCAGGACGTCGATGTTATCGATGACGGCATCCTCGTCGATCACGTAGTTGGCGATGTAATTTCGGACCTGGCTGATGTAGACGTTGTCGCCGATCGTGCAGTTGTGGATGCTGGCGTTGCTGATACCGGTCGGCTTCGTGGCGCCGCCGAAGAACCGCACGTCCCTCTCGAAGGCCCCCAATCGAATCTCACCGCTGAAATGTGTCGTCCGCACGCGATCGGCGCGGAAACGCGACGCTACCTGCACGCGGGTCCAGTCGGTGCACGTGCACCCCTGTGCTTCGAGACGGGCGACTTCTTCCTGGGATAAAGCTCTCCACTGGGACACGGTGGGTCTCCTTTCTATCGGCGAACGAACCGTACAACCCGGCGTCATGACCTCGGCGACGGGCAACGTGCGTGTCGGCCCCGTCGCCCCACGGAGCACCCGGGCACTATATCTACCGCCCGCGCGCCGGTCAAGGAATTCCCCGCACCGACTCGCAGAGCCGCAGGAGATTCGATGGATCAGGGCGCCCGGCGGACCCGCTGGATGGGCCGGGTGACGCCGGGCGGCGCGCGAAATTCCCGCAAAATGTGAAGCCGCCCCTTGGCAACTGCCGATGTAGGACATATATAAGAAGCAAACTTGTGCTAACAAGAATCGCATCCACCCAATGTGGGGTGCAGGTTGACCAGCCGCGAAAGTGGCATTGTGCGAAAACGTATGTCAAATCAGCCAAGGGTAGTCAAAGTATTAGCAGCACTGCTGGTCTCCATGACAGCAGGAGCCATTGTCTTGATGGTCCTTGGCAACAATCCTCCGTCGGCCGGGCCGTTTTGTCTCTCGGCCTACTACCGACTCGATTCCGTGGACAACGCAATGCGCTCGCGGGCGTGTCAGTCGCCGAATCGCTGGGACAGCATCGAAATTTTCTTCAGCGGGACCAAGAGCGGCAGCGTGACACAGTGTGCGGCGACGCGTGGCCTGGCCAATCCGGCCGACCTGAACTGCCACTTCGTTCTCTGCAATGGCGCCGGGGGCGGTGACGGCGAGATCCAGGTGACCGAGAAGTGGCAGAACCAGTGGTCGATCCAGCCCACCCGGACGTGGCAGGGCTCCGAACGCACGATCCGTATTTGCCTCGTGGGGGACCGACGCTCGGCTCTGCCCACCGACTACCAGCTCAAGCGCCTCGAGATCCTCCTTGAGGCTCTCTGCCGCAAGTTCCACATCCCGGCCGATTCGGTCTATCTGCCCCGCGATTGCGAATAGAGCGCCCCTCACTTCCTCGAAATTCTACCTTCGCCGCTGGCTCTCCGTACGAACGGAACTCTTCTCGTCTGATAATGGGCCTGAAAATAGCGATGAGCGGCCGGGCGGGCCGCTCATCTAAAACGACGCATGGGCGTCTGGTTGCGGACTTCGTTGGATTGCGTGCTTGTCATCGGCGGGCCGAAACGACCCGTTGCAAATCTCCCATCAGAACCTGGCCGGGGTAAACGCTTTGCCGGCCTTCCTGCCGGACCTGTGCCTCTATAATCCGCAGTATCACTCCCAAAGACGAATGACAGAGGGGCGTTTATTGCATATTCCCGAAAAATAATATTTTCCGGGTTCTGTCGATCCGGGTGGGGCGATTGACAAGCCTGGGCGCCGCAGGTACCCTCAGCCGCTCGTAGACGTCGCACTTCTGACAACGGATTGAGTGGCCTTCGGGCCCGGGAGAACGGAATCATGAGACGCAAAGCACTTGCCATAGCAGCATGCATTCTCGCGATCGCATTATCCTCCGGTTGTGCGCAGGAGCCGAAGGCCGGGCCCCTCATCGCCCGCCGCGTGTTGTTCGGGAATCCCGACAAGGTCTCTCTGAAGGTCAGTCCCGACGGGCAGCGGATCAGCTTCCTGGCGCCGCGCGACGGTGTGATGAACGTCTGGGTCGCACCGGCCGACGACCCTGCCAAAGCGGTCCCGGTCACCGCCGACAAGCGGCGCGGCGTTCGCAGCTATTTCTGGGCCTACACGAACGAGCATATTATCTATCTCCAGGATCTCGGCGGGGACGAGAACTGGCAGGTCCACGCGGTCCATATCGACACGAAGGAGGACCGGAACCTGACCCCGTTCGATGAAATCGTCGGTCCCGACGGCGAGGCCCTGACCGGTCCGGACGGCAAGAAGCTGCGGCCGCGGGCCGAGATTCAGGAGGTCAGCCACAAGTTTCGCGACGAGATCCTGGTGGGATTGAACAACCGCAGTCCGCAGTACCACGACATTTACCGGCTCAACGTTCTGACCGGTGAGATGGAACTGCTCCAGCGGAACGACGAGTTCGCGGGTTTTCAGACCGACGACGATTACCGCGTCCGATACGCCATGAAGCTCACGCCCGACGGCGGCAGCGAGATTCTTACGCCGGACGGCCAAGGCGGCTTGAAATCCTTCGACAAGATTCCCATGGAGGACCTGCTCACCACGGGACCCGTGACTTTTGACAAGTCCGGGCAGGTTCTCTACATGATCGACAGCCGGGGACGCGACACCGCCGCCCTGACCTCAGTGGATCTCAACACCGGCCAGAAGAAGGTTCTCTTCGAGGACCCGCGCGCCGATGTCAGCGGCATCATGGTTCAGCCCACGGAAAAGACCATCGAGGCGGTCTCCAGCGAATACCTGCGGGTGGACTGGAAGATTCTGGACGCGTCCGTCCAGGGCGATGTGGATTACCTCAAGACGGTGGCCGACGGGGACATGGACGTCATCAGCCGCTCTCTCGACGACACGGTCTGGGCGGTGCAGTTCGTCATGGATAACGGCCCGGTGCGTTATTACGTGTACGAGCGTTCGGAGAAGAAGGCGCGGTTTGCATTCACGAGCCGCAAGGCCCTGGAGGGCCTCACGCTCTCGAAGATGCATCCCGTCTCGATCGAATCGCGGGATGGCCTGAACCTGATCAGCTACCTGACGCTTCCCTACTGGACCGACCCGGACGGCGACGCCCGGCCGGATAAACCGCTGCCTATGGTCCTGGGCGTGCATGGCGGTCCCTGGGCGCGCGATTCCTGGGGATACAACTCGGCCCATCAGTGGCTCTCGAACCGGGGCTATGCCGTGCTGAACGTGAACTATCGCGGCTCGACGGGTTTCGGCAAGAGCTTCATCAACGCCGGAAATCGCGAGTGGGCCGGCAAGATGCACGACGACCTGATCGACGCGGTCAGGTGGGCCGTCGCCGAGGGAATCGCCGACGAGGAGAAGGTGGCGATCATGGGCGGCAGCTACGGCGGGTACGCGACCCTCGTCGGTATGACGTTCACCCCGGAGGTCTTCGCTTGCGGCGTCGATATCGTCGGACCTTCCAACATCCAGACCTTACTCGAAACCATCCCTCCGTACTGGGCGCCCGTGATCAACGTGTTTACCACTCGCGTGGGCGACCATCGCACCGAGGAAGGAAGGGAGTTTCTGGCGTCGCGCTCGCCGCTGACGCACGTGGACCGCATTCGCAAGCCGCTGCTGATCGGCCAGGGGGCCAACGATCCGCGCGTCAAGCAGAGCGAGTCCGACCAGATCGTCAAGGCGATGCAGGACAAGAACATCCCCGTGACGTACGTTCTCTACTCGGACGAAGGACACGGATTCGCCCGGCCGGAGAACCGCCTGTCCTTCAACGCCGTGGCGGATATCTTCCTCGCCGAGCATCTCGGCGGACGCTTCGAGCCGATCGGGAACGACTTCGAAGGCTCCAGCATCGAGGTCCCCACCGGCGCCGAATACGTTCCCACACTCAAAGAGAATACCGCCGACTGAAACGCAGGGTGTCTGTACAGTCTTTCGGGCATCATTGTTTTGGACCCTGGACAGCTACGGGTGGCAGAGTGTTTTCACAGACACAGCGCAGGCGCGAACGATGCGCAGCAACCCCATCCGGCGCGAGCGGAGTTACTGAGCCCGGCTGCCCGGTCCGCGCCGGGAGCGGGCGAACGACCACGCGTAATAGACGGGGATGCCCAGGAGGATGCTGCCGAGGCTGTAAAGGGATGGTGTTCGCCACTGCTTGAAGGCAAAGACCGTCATAAACACGATGACGATCAGAAAGAGCCCCGGGACGACGGGATAGCCGGGCACGCGAAACGGTCGTTCCATTTCCGGCCTGCGCCACCGCAAGACGTACACCGCCGCGATAAAGAGCATCGCAAAGACCGACAAACCCACCGAGGCGTACTGGTACAGATCCCGGAAGTTCTTCATGGCGAATAGAATAATGATGGCACAGGCGCTCTGTGCGATCATCGCGCAGGCTGGGACGCCGCCCTTGGCGCTGATGCGTCCGGCCACGGCGGGGAACAACCCGTCCTTTGCCATGGCGTAGTAGACGCGCGGGCCCGTCAGGATAAAGGCGCTGACCGTAGCCAGGAACGTCAGTCCGAGCAGGACCGAGAATACGCGGGATGCTCCCGGTCCGAACAGATTCTGCACCGCGAGCGTCGGAACCTGCGTCGCATTGTCGAACGTCACATCAGCCAGAGGCACGGCGTAGGCAAAGACAAGATTGAGAACCAGATACAGCACCGTAACCAGGGCGGTCCCCAGCAGGAGCGAACGCGGGAGAATCCTGCCCGGATTCTTGACCTCGCCGGCGAGATAGCTGGCGGCGTTCCAGCCGCTGTAGGCGAACATCACGTAAAACAACTGCGTAGCGGCATCGCCTGGTTTGATGCCTCCGATCGGCTGGCCCTGGCCGATGTTTGACAGTTGTCCGCTGCCGAAGAGAAATGCCACCGCCGCCAGAACGACAAACAGACCGAACTTCAGAGCGGTGGTGAGGTTCTGCGTCCATGCGGACTGGCGATGACCGAGGAGATTGGGCAGCGTGATTGCGGCGATGATGATCGCGGCCACGGCTTTGATGCGGAATTCCGATTCCGCCCCGGCCCACCCGAAGGGCTTTAGCAGATATTCAGCCGCCACGTAGCCGGCCACCGCCAGCGGGGCGGAAAAGCCGACGAAAAATGATGTCCAGCCCGAGAGGAAGGCGGGCATGGGACCGTAGGCTTCGCGCAGATAGACGTACTCCCCACCGGCCCGGGGCAGAGCCGCCGCCAGCTCCGCCACGCAAAGAGCTCCGCATAGAGCCAGCAAGCCGCCCAGGGCCCAGAGCCCGAAGATGAGCGGATAGTTCCCCAGCGACGCCATCATGAAGCCGGGCGAGACCAGAATACCCGTGCCCACCATGCTGGCGATCACTACATAAGTTGCCGTAGACAGGCCAAATCCTCGCTGCAATTCTTCTTTCGGCATTGACATGATCCTTACCGTCTCTGGAGCGGGTCCAGGTACGACTTCTTCAATATCACTAAGTGACAGTTCATCGTGACAGTAGCGCTTCAGCGGCTCCGGTTACATCCTCTCGATGACGCGTCGAACGGCTTCGATGTGTTCGGGGCCCGTTCCGCAACATCCGCCGACGAGCCGCGCCCCGGCTTCGATGCAGGCGGCGAGCCCCTTGGCGAAGGGCTCCGGCGCCATGTCGAAGACGGTTCGGTCCTCGACGAGGCGGGGCTTGCCCGCGTTGGGCTGGGCCGCGATGGGCCGGTCCGTCGCTGCTGTGAGTGTGGCGACCACCTCGGCCATCTGGCCCGGATCGAGGTCGCCGCAGTTGGCTCCGATGGCATCGGCGCCGGCGGCGGTCAGTTGCCGCGCCGATTGCTCGGCCGTATCGCCCATCATTGTCCGCCCGCCGTTCTTATTCGTTTGGAATGCGACGGAAACGACGACCGGCAGCGACGAGACCTCCTTGCAGGACCGCAGCGCGCACAGGGCCTCACGCAAATCGAACATCGACTCGATCATGAACCCGTCGACGCCGGCCTCCGCCAGCGCTTCGGCCTGCTCCCGAAACGCGTCGCAAAATTGGGCTTGGCTGTAGGAACCGTAGGGCTCGAGCAACTGGCCCGTCGAGCTCATGTTTCCCAGGACGCAGCGCTCGTCGCCAGCGGCCTCTCGGGCCAGTGCCGCGCCGGCCCGGTTTACCTCGCCGACCGGCACGCCGACGTTGTGTGTCTCGATGTAGAGACGGTTCATCGTCAGGGTATTGGCGATCAGGGCGTCGCAGCCGGCCCGCACATAGGCACGGTGGATCTCCAGCACCGCCTCGGGCGCATCGAGGTTGTTCTGCCCCCGGGACATCAGCCCCTTCTTGTCGAGCTGCGTTCCCATCGCCCCGTCGAGCAGGACGATTCTCTTGTTGTCGAGCAGATCCAGAAGATTCAAGACACACCTGGAAAGCGAGAGTTCGCAACCAAGCGTCACTCGATGTGTACGCCGAGTTCTGCCAACTCTCTTTTGATCTGGGCCGGGCTTTTATACACGATGCCCTTCATCCCGGCCTCGCGCGCGCCTTCGACGAAGACGGGCTTGTCGTCGATGAGCACACACTGCGGCGGGCCCGTGGGCAACTTGCGGCAGGCCACCTCGTAGATCTCCCGCTCGGGCTTGACCGCACCTTCGGCGCAGGAAAACGTCAGGGCGTCGAACATTTTGTAGTTCAGCTCCAGGAAGAAATCCATCGCCGCAATTTCCGTGTTCGACAGCAGGGCTGTGTTGTAGTCCCGCTCGCGGAGCTGCTCGGCCAAGGCGAAGATCTCCTCGCGCTCCGCGTAGACGGCCCGGAAGGCCCGGCCCCAGAGCGAACGCTCCTCGGGCGCCGGCCGGCGCAGGTCCGCGCAGACGCGCCGCCAGAAAACCTCCTCGGGAATGCTGCCCTTCTGAAAGGCCTCGCCGTGTCTCTGGTGGGCCTCGATGTAATCCGTTACGGGAACCTCCAGCGCCCCGGCGCAAAAGGCCATGAGCCCGGGGGCCGGGTCGTCGATGAGAACGCCGCCCCAATCGAATAAGACCGATTCAATCTTTGCCACGGTTGCACCCCTGCCGGTAACGTCGGGTCGGTTTTGCACCCGGACGATACCGGGCGGGGCAGTCGTCCGCAACACTTTTCTTCCGGCGCCGCGTGTCCGTGTCTGTGGAATCTCTCGGGCGCCATTCTTTTGGACCCTGGACAGCTACGGGTGGCCGCGTCAAGGCCGAAGGACTTGGCGATGGCTCAACACCCCGAGCTCGTACGGCGGGACACGTAGCAGACAAGGCCCCCATCGCCAAGCTGTCGCTTGACGCTGCCACCCACATGCCGAAATCTTTTCACAAACACGCGGGGCCGTTGGCTTTCAAAAGTCGGCTCCGGTGCGTATAATCGACTCTGAGTTTCATCTGTCACGAAGTGTGTTGCGAGGTCGTTTTCATGAACTACGTTTTGACCGCCGTCATAGGCATCATCGCCGGGGCCGTTTCGGCCGGACTGCTTGCCTTCAGGATCGCCCGAAAGAGAATTCGCGCGTTGCAGGAGCAGCACGCCGAGGAATCCCAGCGCCGCATCACCGCCGAGGAACGAAACACGCGCATCCCCGAGCTTGAGGCGCAGATCGCCGCCAAAGAGCAGCGCATCGCCCAGATGCAGGAAGACGGCGCCTCGCAGAAGGCCGAGATCAGCCGGCTCTCCACCAGACTGGAGGAGCAGGAAAAGACTTCGAAGGAAAAGCTGGCCCTGCTGGACGAGGCCCGGCAGAAGCTCTCCGACGCCTTCAAGGCCCTCTCCCAGGAAGCCCTCAAGAGCAACAGCACCCAGTTCCTCGAGTTGGCCAGGACGAATCTCGATAAGTACCAGGAGGGAGCGCGGACCGAGCTGGAGAAACGCCAAAAGGCCATCGACGAACTGGTCAAGCCGCTGAAAGAATCGCTGACGAAGGTGGACGACAAGCTCGTGCAGGTCGAGAAGACGCGTTCGGCGGGCTTCGCTTCGCTGAGCGAGCAGATCAAGACGCTGGCGACCTCGGAAGCGGAGCTCAAGAAGGAGACGGCCAACTTGGTCACCGCGCTGCGCAGGCCCACCGTTCGCGGCCGCTGGGGCGAGATTCAGTTGAAGCGCGTCGTCGAGATCGCCGGCATGGTCGAGTACTGCGACTTCCGCACCCAGGAATCCTCGGCGACCGAGTCCGGGCGCATCCGGCCGGACATGATCGTGAGGCTCCCCAACGAACGCGTGGTCGTAGTCGACTCCAAGACCCCGCTCGAGGGCTATCTCCAATCGATCGAGGCGACCGACCCGGAAACGCGCGCGCAACGGCTCAAGCAGCACGCCCGCGCCGTCCGCACGCACGTCCAGAACCTCAGCGCCAAGGCGTACTGGGACCAGTTCGCCCAGACGCCCGAGTTCGTCGTGCTGTTTTTGCCGGGCGAGATGTTCTTCAGCGCCGCCCTGGAGCAGGACCCGCACCTGATCGAGATGGGCGTCGAGCAGAAGGTCATCCTCGCGACCCCGACGACGCTGATCGCATTGCTGCGCGCCGTCTCGTATGGGTGGCAGCAGCAGCGGATTGCCGAGAGCGCCCAGGCCATCAGCAATCTCGGCAAGGAGTTGTACGATCGCATCCGCGTGCTCGTGGGCCATTTCGACGACATCGGCAAGAACCTCAACCGCTCCGCCGAAGCCTACAATCGGGCCGTCGGCTCCATGGAAAGCCGGGTTCTGGTCTCGGCTCGCAAGTTCAAAGAGCTGGGCGCCGCCACCGGCGCCGAACTGGCCGAGCCACGAACCATCGACGCCCGAGCCCGAGCCCTCCAGGCCCCCGAAAACGAATCCGACGATACCCCTCCAGCCTCAGCCGAAGGCGAGGCGGTTGGCCTTGAGGACTCGCCTCCCGCATAGGGGACAGACGCCATGGCAAACGAGAAGACCGAAGCTTGTCATATCTGCGGCGGAGAGTTGGAGAAACTCGTCACGGACTTGCCCTTCAAGGTGGGGCAGAGCTGCATTGTAATCGTCAAGAGCCTTCCCGTCTTGCAGTGCCGCAATTGCAGCGAGTACGTAGTCGAGGATCCGGTGATGGAAAAAGTGGATGCGATCCTGGCCCGCGTCGACACGACCGCCGAGCTCGAAATCCTCAGCTACGTCGCATAGAGAGAGGTAGAGCATGCAACCGGGCCATCGCCTCGGTGGAAGCCCGAGCTCTCCAGGCCCCCGAAAACGAATTCACAGAAGACTCTCCGCCAGATGCAGAAGATATATCCCCAGGGGACGACAGCGCCGGGCAACCGCCTTCCGATGGCGCGTAGACCGGCGTTTCTGGAAACCGGGGCTCTGCTCTAAAGGCGGATGCCGTCCGTCGATGTTTCTGCCATCGAACGTCCATGACGCGTCACTGTTGTTGCATCATTTCCTCCACCGCCTCCTTGGCTTCCTTGAGGCCGACCCCGTGAAGATCTCTGTACCATTTGACGGCGTGGATCTTCTTGCCCTGTTGCGCCAGGGCGCGAATATCGTCATCTGTTGCCCCCTCGGGCAAACCGCTGGGAGAAGAAGAACCGCGCCCCAGCGCCACGAGGATTCCGACCACGACGGCTACGCCAACAGCAATGTATACAGCAGTCATGACTACTCCTTCTTCGTTTGGCTGATAGGTCAGGTCCTTTCTTTGAGCTTGTCGATGGCAAATTCCGAGCGGGCATCCGAATCAACGGGCCTGTCTTGCGCCAGGCACCAGCGAACCAGTTCCTCCACGTCCACATCGATCTTCTTGATGTCGTACCCCGAGCTACTCAACTCGTCGTACCGTTGCTGGGCCACTTGCACCCACTCGTCGAAAGTCTCTTCGAGTTCGTCGCGGTCTTCCGAGACTTCAAGCAGGCGATCCCATTGTTCCCTTCGGAACCAGGCGAGAGCTATCTTGAGAACGTTTTCCTGCGACTCTTGCCGCGTCAGGTCGTCTTCTCTCCTGACCATTTCCGTTACCATCCCATCCTGTGCCTTGTCGCGTTCGTGGTCTTCGGTTTCCCTTCCACGACTGGATCGAAACAGCACGCCAATCAGCATGATGGGGACGTTCCATACGATCATGAAGAGTCTGAACAACCGGCCCGGGATGGAAACATCGCGATACCATATTTGACGCCAGGCCTGGCCCCAGACGCTTGCCTGCCAGCGAATATTGATGAAGGGCAGGTAATGTGTGAACTGCCCGGTGGCCGCCCCGCAGTTGGGGCAATAGTGAGCCAGTGGGTCGACGGGCTGGAAGCAATGGATACACACCGGTACCTCGTTTGCTTCTTCTTTCGGAACATCGCTGTTTTCCGCAGTCTGTTTTTGCATCTTGATTCCCTCCTAAACACAAATATTTTAGCAGGAGCGGACAATTCGTGCAAGGCGAACCGACGTGCGGCAAATGGAACTTCTACTGATCGTATCTGTTTTGCGGTACGAGGATGCCCTCGTCGCCTCCGAGCATTTCCCCCTTGCCTATGAGAAACCAGCGTCCGACGAGGGCTGCCGTTACCGCATCCAATTCGTCGCCCGTCATTTCCGTCGTCAGACCCCGCACTCCAAGGTCCCGCAGCCCGCGCAGAAGCCCTTTTCGGTCGCGGTGTTGCCGGGGAATGCCCCAGAGATCCTGTGCGGCCCCCGGGTAGCACTCGACCGCACGGCACTCCATCGCCTCGATTTTCTCCTTCAGCGCCAGGCCGCGGTCCGTCAGCATACGCATGGGACCCAGTGTGATGGGGAAGAACCGAATCTTGCGGCGCTGCAATTCACGGTCGCACTCGCGCAGATGTTCGCCACGGCGATCGTGAACGGTTGTGCGCCCCTCCGGAAGGCTCAACGGCGCGTCCATCGGAACCAGGTCGGGCTTGGCTTGCT